>R14__coassemble_7_pt1 | contig 251683 bp, 215 predicted proteins | sample R14__metabat2_high_PE_043 | metagenome-assembled genome bin R14
CTCGCTACCTCCACCTTGGCAAGGTGGCGCTCTACCAGATGAGCTACACCCGCAAATGGTGCCTCCGGTCGGAATCGAACCAACGACACGGGGATTTTCAGTCCCCTGCTCTACCGACTGAGCTACAGAGGCAAATTATTAACCATACAATCGCACAGCTAATAATACTGGCGACCCGGATCGGGCTCGAACCGACGACCTCTAGCGTGACAGGCTAGCGTTCTAACCAACTGAACTACCGGGCCATATACCAGGCGAAAGGGCAGAACCCTTAGCGCCTGATTATTATATCGCAGTACAGAGTATTTGTCAACTGTTTTTTCAACACGCTAAATAAATATTGATGTCATGTAAAGTCAAACGCTCAAAGCAGCCTGATCAATCAAGCTGTAAACGCAGAATAGGGCCTGCAAAAAGCAGACCCTGGAGGTACCACCCAGATTTGAACTGGGGAATCGAGGTTTTGCAGACCTCTGCCTTACCGCTTGGCTATGGTACCATATGTGAAAAGGAGTACCAAAGTACTCCCTTTCGTTTGGAGCGGGTGACGAGGCTCGAACTCGCTACCTCCACCTTGGCAAGGTGGCGCTCTACCAGATGAGCTACACCCGCAAATGGTGCCTCCGGTCGGAATCGAACCAACGACACGGGGATTTTCAGTCCCCTGCTCTACCGACTGAGCTACAGAGGCAAATTATTAACCATACAATCGCACAGCTAATAATACTGGCGACCCGGATCGGGCTCGAACCGACGACCTCTAGCGTGACAGGCTAGCGTTCTAACCAACTGAACTACCGGGCCATTGGTGGGAACAACAGGGCTCGAACCTGTGACCCCTTGCTTGTAAGGCAAGTGCTCTCCCAGCTGAGCTATGCTCCCATCTGACGCATGAGCCTTAGCTCAGCGACGGGTATTATTATATTCATAATATTCTTAAATGTCAAGCACTTTTTAGCGAAGAATCTATATTTTTTCTTTTTTATCTGTCTGTATTCATTGCAGACATTTTTATCGGGCTGTGATATAATAATCAAAATGATATTTATGATACTTATGGCGTTTACACTTGCCCTTGCTATACAGGAGGATTAATATGGAAGAAATTCGCAGGATCAAGCAGCTTATGGAAGAGGATCGTCCCGTAAATTGGGATTCCCTTCCTGACATTGATCTCTATATGGACCAGGTTGTCTCTTATCTGTCACGGCAGAGCACAGGTGGAAAGGCTCCGGTCATTACATCCGCAATGATCAACAATTATGTAAAAGACGGTCTTCTTCCACGTGCAAACGGAAAGCGCTACAACCGCGAGCACCTGGCATCCTTAACCGCAATCAGCCTGCTGAAGAACGTTCTTACAGTAAAGGATATGCACCTGCTGCTCAGCCAATTCAAGCTTGGTGCTAATGCGCCACAATATGACGATTTTCTCAGCTATGTCGACGAGGCTTTTAAAGGTGTTGACAGTGCACTGGATGCGGATTTAAGCGGTGATGAGCTTGCAAGAACAGCTCTGATCCTGGCCCTTGCTTCCTGCGCATCCAAAACAGCCTGTGAACATATTCTGAGCATTATCCGTGAACAGACAGAGCCCAGGGCCGAGGAACCACATCCGAAAAAGAAGGACAAGGACAAATAATTTACAGCTTTATGGAGGTTCCACCCGTTCATGATCCCTTACGCTATTCTTTCCGGCCATATCATTGCAGCAGACGGTTCCGGGCATGATATACGAATTCTGGAGCTCTCCCCTGTCAGCTTTACTTTTCGCACCGCGCTTTCCACCCTTTGTTTCTTTCAGGATTCGCCCCGACATATCCTGCTTACGTTTTTTTGTCGCGATACTCTTTCTGCCCATCAGCTTTCACTGAAGGATTTTAAGCTGCAACCCGACTTGGATAAAGCAGGAAAATACTGGTTTGTATTCCGCGTAACTACTGACGACCCGGAATTTCGTCACTACGCATGCAAGCTCAGCCGGGAATACTTGCGCTATATTTCGTTAAAGCTCGAAGATGACAATGACGCACTTTCCGCAGCATTGACTGGTTGGACAGCGCCTGACGAAAAGGATTATCCCGCTTCCCTCAGTGCGCAGCGTCACAATTGGTTTTCATCCCTTCAGCCGGATGAGAACTGGCTGCTCACTGCCAGGCAGATTCCAGAAGTAGCGCTGTGTCTGGACAGTCACAGACTATGGAGTCGCTTTCTTGAATACAGCCCTCAGGATTTTTATACCGCATACTGGGCTGACTTCTGCCTCACAGCGCATCCTTTGTCACAGCTTACACCGACACATATTTATATCGGCAATCAGTTTTGTCCCGAGCAGTTTCCTGATGCAGATACCCTGCTGAAGCTGATCCGCAAGGCTATCGCTTTGCACTTAAAGCCTGTCGTTGTATTTGCGCCTGTTCCCGAACACCGTCTGAACTCTGTTTTGCAGATTCTCGACCTTTTAAAGGTTGCCTTCCCCGGCATGCTGCCCGAATTGATCGTCAATGATTATGGGTTGCTTTCACTGTTGAACATCGACCGGTACCTTGACTACTCTGTAACGGCTGGAATTCTTCTTTGCAGGCATTTAAAGGATCCCCGGAATCAGTGGTCATTCTTCCACACTTCCGGCACTGACAGCATTTCCTCCCCGCTCTCCGGTCTTTCTCTGTTTCACAGAGGAGTTTCCTCTATATCGCTGGAGGCCAACGGAAACCCTCTGCCCCAGGATCAGACCGCGGTTTATCTGCATCTGCCCTTTTATCAGACAAATACTGCTACATTCTGTACACTTGCCTCCTTCTGCGGCAGTGGACAACGCGGTTTACGGTCAGAGCATACAGTCTGTCCTGCATATTGCGAAACATACGGTTTCCTTTACCCTGACCCGCTTCGTATGACAGGTGCTTTTAACTCTCTCTTCGGCCTTAACATTCAGATTCTCTCTGATTCTCACTGCCTTCGGCAGCTAATCGTTCCCACGCTAAAACGGCTTGTCATAAGCCTCTATTAATATTGAAAGGAGCTCGAAGCGTGCAGATTACAGTCGGTCTTGGATGCGTTGACGAATACCCTGCCTATGTACAGGCCGGAGCTGATGAAGTATTTTGCGGATATGTTCCGGCAATCTGGCAACGAAGGTTTGGTTACGGTCAGGCTCTGAACCGCAGAGAGGTACTCTATTACAACGTTCAGATTGGTTCAGAAAGTGAACTGCAAATTTTGTCGGATATGCAAAAAGATCTCGGTGCTCCGGTCAGCATTACCTTTAACAGCCCATTTTACACTGCCGCACAGTACCCGGTCATTACGCAGATCATGGAACAGTGTATGGACCATGGTTTTTCATCTTTTATTGTAGCCGATCCAGGCCTGATACATTTTCTCTTCACACGCGGGCTAACCCAGAATATGCGACTGACTGTCAGTGGTGAAATTGGACAGCAAAATCATCCTCTGATAGAAATATTACGTAGCTACAATGCCCGTCGTATCATATTTCACCGGGACGTACAGATTGCGGATATGGCAGAGATCATCCGCCTTGACAGGCAGGCCCATCCTGCACAGCCTCTGGATTTCGAAGCCTTCTTTTTAAATGAATTATGTCAGTTTACAGGCGCCTTCTGTTGTAGCCTGCACTGTGATGAGCTATCACATATCTGCCACATGCCCTATCGGCTTACACCACGGTTTTCCGACTCTGTCAGACCAGCAACCGCAATTTCCGCTAATACAGAAGCTTTCCCACGTGATATCAGTCTGGGACAGTCAGGCTGTGGATTCTGTGCCTTATATAAGCTTCAAAGCGCATGTGTCACGCTGCTTAAGATCGTCAGCCGGGGAAATTACTCAGAAATGACCATACGAGACCTGCAGGCAACCAGAAAAGCCATAAATCTTGCCGCATCTGCAGCTGATGAAGCAGACTACCTTTCGATGCTGCATGCGGCCTTGTTTCCCAACGGGTGCTCCGGCAACTGTTATTATGCAGAAAGCTCCGGCATCAGGGCTTTTCGGCAGTTTCATTGAAAAATAAAGATTAACTCTTGACAAGCACACGGTCACCTGATATAATAACCAAGCATTCGGAGAGATGTCCGAGCGGTTTAAGGAGCCGGTCTTGAAAACCGGTGATTCCAGCAATGGGACCGTGGGTTCGAATCCCACTCTCTCCGCCATTCAGCTCTTCTTTTGGTATGCGGAAGTACCCAAGAGGCCGAAGGGGCTCCCCTGCTAAGGGAGTAGGCGTCTAAACCACGCGCGAGGGTTCAAATCCCTCCTTCCGCGCCAAGCAAGAGTCGTTACTCTTTGCATAGAAAAGCCTGATTTCATGACGAAATCAGGCTTTTCTTTTAATCATACAATTTCCTGTTTTAAAGCTTCTGTACAGATTTGGACCGTACAGAAGCCTGTTTTTTATCTTCTTTTCGGTATTTCAAAACCGGTGCTCCAGCTGCTTTTTCATAAATTCCAGCATAAGCTCCAGCGATTGCCGCGCTTCATCCCTGTACAGATTGAAAATATAATCATGAGGAAGTCCCGCTCCGGTATCACACCATAAAAGCGCGGTATGGACGGCATTATGATCCTCAAGCGCTTTGAGCATTTCAATTGTCTGAGACTCCAGGGGGTCACTGTCCCCCACAGTAATATAGGTCGGTGGAAAATCCTCAGCAACAAAATTAACCGGAGATAATTCGGTAATCCTGGGATCGTTTTCATAGTCCCGTCTTCCCGTCAGCCCCCAGGCCAGCAGATCAAAATAAGGGTAACCGCAGCTCCCAGCCGTCTTCATGTTATATACACCGTTAAAAAGCAGCAGACCACAAATCCCGTGCTCCGTTAACCGTAGCTGCGGAACCAGTTTTTGTGCAAGACCACGGTCCGTCAGGATCGCGCCAATGCAAGCCGCCAAATGGGCACCGGCAGAATTTCCGGCAATGAAGACCTTCGATGAATCGCCACCAAATTCTTCGGCATGGCTTTGGACGTATTCAAGGGCTCCGCACAGCTGTCTGACCGGAACCGGCCATGGATATTCCGGCGCCAGTGCATAGTCAACATTTGCTACAAGATAGCCCTGACTGGCCAGCGTTTTTACAAAGGGTTCTACAACAGTGGCGCGTCCGGTACACCAGCCGCCGCCATGAATATAGATCACAACCGGAAGCAGCTGGCTTCGCTCCTTTGGTGCATAGAACCATATTTTCGCATCCGGATTTCCCGGAGTTGTCACCGTAACAGTTCTGTTTCCTTTGATTGATCCAATCTGCTGCTTATAGGGGCCGGCATTCCCCTTTTCACGATAAAGATGGGTATATGCCCTGTATGTTCTGATAAAAGGCCACGCTGAAATATGATTCACTGTATGTATCACAAGTTCCGAAACAGCCAGCCCGGAAATCAATCTTGCCGCAAGCCCGGCGGTATGTTTCAGCCCATTTTCCATCATTCTCACCGCTTCTCTTCAGAAGTCCATACGTCGTTCCAGCTCCGCGCGTACACGTCTCCCACGGAACACGATCACAGCCACCAGAACAATTGCCGCCAGGATCAGACACAGGCTCCACATCATCCCGTAGACTCCACCACGGCCATAGTGCAGAAGATATGCTATCGAGCCTCCTATACAGCTCAGGACGGTCAGGAGATTCCAGGCCATATTATTGTCCCCATGATGCAGAAATTCAAATGCCGTATTCGCCATCAGCACAGCCATCAGGATTGCCGGGAATACAACCCCCAGAAATACGGAAAGCTGCCCAAGATCATGCGCTGTCATTGCCAGCATGGCAATTGCTGCAAGGCAGCAGATTGTAATCATCGGCACCAATACAAACCTGCGGTTCATAAAGTAACGGAGAAGTATTTCAATACATATTACCCAGGCTGACAATACCAGGCTCCAGTTTGGAGCAGCAGTCGTCCTGATCTCAAACAGGAATTCGAGCCCAAGCATTACAATGATCGCTACCAGCGCCAGAAACAGCTGCAGCTTATACAGGAAGGTCGCCCTGCGCCGGCGCTGGTTAACCGGCCAGTGCGCTTCTATGCAGTGATCATTCCCATTTTCAGGAATTCGAAGCTTATTCTGGCAGATTGGACAGACTGTCTGGCGTCCACCCACTTTGACATGGCAATTTAGACATTCGTTCATAACCAGCCTCACTTTACGATTTCTGTCGCATAGACAGTAAAGTCAGCGCCAACCGACTGTAGCTGACTTAGCAGCCTGTGCAGCACAGCTGTGCTTGCGTATGCGGAGGCAACACCCAAAACCAGATTATTTCCGTAGGACGTTACTGTGATAAACAGCTTTTCTGTACTGCAAAAATCCGTAATACCGGAAATATACTGACTAAGCTGCTGCGGGAATTGCACTCTTCCAAGGTTTGACAGAACCGCAGTTACCCGTTTGTTCTCTTTTTTTGTAAAGTAACGCACAACAGGCTGCTTAATAAACAATGGCACAAGCCGCGTAAACAGCATATTCTCTGTATTCTGAAAACGATTCATCTGCTGACGAACGTTTTCAGGCTCCACCGCCGCACGCAGCTGCTGCTCGAATTCGTGGGCAAGTGACTCCAGCGTTTCATCTCCCGAAAAGATATGACTGACCTTTACACTGTTAAAGAAGTTACGTAATGTCTCGGAGGGAAAATAATTGCGAAGATTTACAGGCAGGGAGATTGTAATCGGTTTGTATCTGAGACGGGCAGACCGTTCGCGGTGAATTGCAAGGATCAGCTGGGCACCAAGGTAGCTGGTCAGGCTGACCCCCATCTTTTGGGCCTGTTCCACAAGCGGTACTGTATCCGTATGGATTTCCAGAAACTGTGTCTGATTGTAGGGATGCCGTAGTCCCTGCAATTGATAGGCCTTTGGGGATTTCCCGCCAACCGATGTTGCAAATTTCCGGTTCTCTGTCTCGTAAAACTGATCGTAGCTGTTCCGTGAGCGCTCTGCTTCCGAAGCCGTCTGTGCCGCAATCAAATCATTCAGCTGTTCAGGATAGCGCAGCGTTAAATAGTTTACAAGCAATGTCTGTAATATGGATATTGCACCTGTCCCGTCTGCCAGAGCATGGAACATGTCAAGATTAACCCGGTTACGGTACCAGGTTACACGGAAGTGAAGCACACCATGATAGTGCCTTCCGTACAGGACTGGACAAGGTCCTTCCCGGTCCGGCTCCACCATCGGTCTGGCATTACACGGTTCCATATAGTGCCAGAAAAAGCCCCGTCGGATTGCAACCTGAAGCTGAGGGCGCACCTCCATCAGCTGGTCAAGCGCCAGCTGAAGCAGCTCAGGATCCACCTCCTCAGTGAGCTCGGCAGTGACCCTCAGACTACGGGGATCCCGCAGATTATGGGTTGCCAGAAATACTCTTGACACGTTGTCAAGCTTATACCACTGATCCGTATTATTCAGATTCATAAACTCATGCCTTTCACGGAACCTGTTCAGCGCTTTTTCCCGACATAAAATACCGCAAGCACACCCGGGCCTGCATGGCATCCGCAAACGGCACCAATATAGCTGATCGTAATGTCTGTGATACCGCATTCATTCCGGAGCATAGCTGCAAGCTGTTCCGCTTCTTCAATGCAATCACCGTGACCGACAAATACAGGTGCATCGGGAGACTCCATATTTTCCTTTACCAGCTCAACAATCTTACGGATACTCTGCTTTCTGCCTCGAATCGTCATAAGCTTGTCCATAAGCCCATCATCATTTACATTCATGATCGGTTTGATTCCCAGCATACTGCCGAGAATCGCAGAGCTCTTGGTCGCACGTCCACCGCGCATCACATGCATCAGATCATTGACCGTAAAGAAATGGGACATGTGCGGAACCGCCTCCCGAGCATAGGCCGCAACCTCATCGAGCGACGCACCATCCTTACGTTTTCCTGCACAAAGATAAACCAGGAGACCTTCTCCTATGGAGGCGCTCAGGGAATCCACGATCTCAATCCGACGCTCCGGATACTGCTCCAGAAGATCTGCAGCTGCAAGCCTTCCGTTGTTTTGGGTTCCACTCATTGTGCTGGAAAAACCGATATACAAAATATCCTGCCCGGCATCAAGGATTTCTTTCATCTCACTATAAAAGCTGTCATAGGTAGCAAGTGAGGTTGTTGGGAGCTTTTTTTCACGCATACTGTCATATAATGACTTAAAAGAAAGCTCACGGCCATCCAGATAATTTTCGTAGTCCTTTCCGTCAAGGAGCACATGAAGCCTGACTACATGCAGATCAAGCTCGGCAGCAAGCTGAGCCGGCAGATCGCAGGTTGACTCTGTAAGGATTGCATAGTTATACATGGAAATCCCCTCCGCTATAAAATATCGAATCTGTTATATCCTACAATATGATATTTTAAATTATATCACATAGCGTTAAGAAATTGAAAGTATAAATATGACGGTTACAGATTTCATTCCTTCTTTCGGCAAAAATTCCGGTATCAAACGGCATTGCCACCATTGTTAACGCTTCAGTTCTCAAGAATTATATTGAAAAGGCGCAATTTATGCTTTATAATATTCAGAAAAAGCATATTTAGAGGTAAGACATGAATACAGAAGATATACAGATTTTCCTGTGCATCTGTGAAAAGCAGAGCATCAGCAGTGCCGCCTCTGCACTGCTTCAGACACAGTCTGCCGTCAGCCGTCGGCTGGCCGTTCTGGAAAAAGAGCTTCAGGTCAAGCTGTTCAACCGCGGCCGTGGAATCAACACCGTTCAGTTAACCGCAGCCGGTGAACAGTTTCTGCCCCTTGCACTGCAGATCTGCAGTCTTGCAGAGGAAGCAGGCCGTATCTGTCGGCTGAGCAGTAAGCAAAAGCTCCGTATTGCCGCACCCGACAGCGTTGTCGCATACAGGCTTTCACGTTTTTTTGCAGATCTTATGCTGGAAAAGAAGGATTGGGAGCTTGACATCTCTATGGAGGCCTCAGCAACAATCTGTGAAATGGTACGCAACCGTAGTATCGATGTCGGTATTATCAATGGTGATTCTCCCTTCTCTGATCTCGATGCTATAGAGCTTTATTCCGAGCCGTACGTGGTTGTTACGGAAAACCCGGCTTTCCTGGGGAAGGAATTTCTGCACCCAAATGATCTGGACCCCTTCCATGAGGTATATCACACCTTTGGTGAGGAGTTCGGGCGCTGGCACAGCTACTGGTTCCCGGACGGACGTGCGAAGGCCAAGGTGAACCTGGCCCATGTTGCCGTTGAATTGCTGCAGGCGCCGGAGGACTGGACGATCCTTGCACGTTCCGTTGCGCAAACACTCCTTCCTGACGGTTTTTCCATCTATCCGCTTCAGCCCTCTCCAAACGACCGTAAGGCCGTGATTCTGACTCAGCGTACCCATCTTCCCGGACAGCAGGCCACCATTGCTGAATTTAAGAAGCAGCTTTTTGACTGGCTGGAGCATCAGTCGGCCGGTGTCGGAAGCAGAAACCCGCATGCCTCTTTGTGATTCCGGCCGGAAAATCTATACTTTCAGTTTTTCGTACTTAAGCCGCAAATACGGGCCCCGATTCGATGAATCGGGGCCCGTGTGCTATATCAGATTTCTCCGTTTCTGCAAGCCCCGCTCATTCCGTAAGCAGATGTGCAGAAAACTGGTAGGTTTCACGGCGATAGTTTGGTTCCGGATATAAATGCTCAAAAATCACACGAAAGCCGAATTTATGTGCTGCTACATCCATATGTGCCATAGCAACGCCAACATCCAGGCACTGATAGGATTCAAACTTTCCGCCTTTCAGCAGTTTACTTTTTTTGCGATAAATATGGATCCTGTGTGTGTCCACGACATAACGGCAGGGCTCTACATTCATACAGCTTGGTGCCATCCATGTCAGCTCCATGATCCGCTGACGGTGCTCCCTCATATCACCAAACGCAACCTTAGCCAGACTCTTCTTTCTCGGGGGCAGCGTTTCCGGATCACGAAAAGCTTCTGCGGACCTTCCAAAGCAAACAGTTGCTATGTAGGGTAATACATCCTCATAGTCGTTCACCGGACTGATCTCACAGGACCCCCACCATCCGGACGCAATTCCATGGGCAGTCAGCCAAAGGCAGGCCATCTCTCCTATGTACCCGACATTCTGATAAACGCCCTTTACCTTTTCGGAGCGGATGAGCAGATAATGCGGTGCGTCGATCAGCGGATCACCGCCAAGAAGCCGTGCCATTTCCGCATGGTCAGGCGTATCAAAATTCCATTCAATCTTATTATCCGGTAATACCAGATCCGACAGAAAATCTACCAGATCGTCGATAATTTCCGGTTCGAGCGACTCCATAATGTAGCTGCGGAAGGTACGCCGCCTCAGTATGGCCTCATCCATTGTCATAAGCGCATCCATATGTTTTACTCCTTATTCACTGACCACATTGACACGGTCATCCTCAACCGAGATCCTGAGCTGAGAGATTGGCACCTCAAAGCTTTCAATGATCCGCTCGGCAATTGGATCCTCCAGTTCCTTCTGGATCGTACGGCGGAGGTTTCTTGCCCCGTAAATTTCAGAGAAGGACTGTTTTACAAGGTAATCCCTGACGCTATCATCCAGTGCAAGGGTTATACCGCGTTCCTTTAATGAATCAGCAAGCTCCCGCAGCATCAGATCAGCAATACCGCGGAAATTCTCTTCCGTAAGCCGGTTAAAGCAGATCACCTCGTCAACCCGATTGATAAATTCCGGTCTCAGGAATTGCTTGAGTGCCTCTACAAGCTTTTCCTTTGCCTGCTGGGAGGGTGTGCGACCGAAGCCCAGCGATGTCTGCTTTTCCTGACTGCCTGCATTGGATGTCATAATGATCACCGTATGCTCGAAGTTCACCACACGTCCCTGTGAATCCGTGATGCGTCCATCATCCAAAACCTGCAGCAAAATATTCAGCACATCAGCATGGGCCTTTTCCAGCTCGTCAAAGAGGATCACAGAGTAGGGATTACGACGTACCTTTTCGGTCAGCTGCCCTGCCTCATCATAGCCAACATAACCGGGAGGAGACCCGATCAGCTTTGACACGGAGTGCTTCTCCATATATTCTGACATATCAAGACGGATCAGCGCATCCACGCTGTTAAAGAGCTCATTCGCCAGAGTTTTGACAAGCTCTGTTTTGCCAACGCCTGTAGAGCCGACAAATATAAAGGATACCGGACGTTTTTTTGCGGAAATACCCACCCGGCTACGCCGGATTGCCCGGGCAACAGCCGCGATCGCTTCATCCTGGCCGACAATATGCTCCTTCAGCTTATCCTCCAGCGTGCGAAGCTGCTGATACTCCTGTGCCTGAATCTTACTGGCCGGGATTTTTGTCCAGAGCTCGATCACACGGGCAAGATTTTCTATGGTCAGAGCCGGCCTGGGTACTGACTCAAGCTCGCGGATCGATGCCTCCAGCTGCATAACACGGCTGCGAAGCATTGCCAGCCGTTCATAATCCTGTTCATCCCGCTCGGAACCATCAGTCAGCATTTCAATTTCTACCTGGTAGTCACTGTACTCCTTTTTCAGTTCAGCTAGCCGCCCAATGGACGGATCCTTCAGGTTCACATCCGAGCAGGCCTCATCGATCAGGTCGATTGCCTTATCCGGCAGGAAGCGGTCAGTGATATAACGCTCTGACAGGATCACCGCCTGTCTGGCGATTTCAGGCGAGATTGTTACACCGTGAAACTCCTCATAATACCGGGAAACACCGCACAGGATCGCAATCGCCTCTTCAATTGTAGGCTCATCCACCGTAACCGGCTGGAAACGGCGTTCAAGGGCAGCGTCCTTCTCAATATTCTTACGATATTCATTGAAGGTAGTGGCGCCAATGACCTGAACCTCACCACGGGAAAGCGCAGGCTTCAAAATATTGGCGGCATTCATACTGCCCTCTGCGTCACCAGCCCCAACGATTGTGTGAATCTCGTCGATCACGAGAATGATGTTGCCACGTTTTTTGATCTCTTCGATCAGGCCCTTCATTCTGCTTTCAAATTGCCCCCGGAACTGGGTACCGGCAACCATTGCCGTCATATCCAGCATATACACTTCTTTGTCACGAAGCTTATATGGAACCTCACCGTCCACAATACGCTGGGCAAGTCCTTCCGCAATCGCAGTTTTGCCGACTCCGGGCTCACCGATCAGGCAGGGATTGTTCTTCTGACGGCGATTTAAAATCTGGATGACACGTTCCGTCTCAGTTTCACGACCGACAACGTGATCGATCCTGCCTTCCTTTGCCTTGCGGCACAGATTCTGGCAGTAAACCTCCAGAAATTTGCTCTTGTCTTTCTTTCCGGATTTCTTAGCATCCTGCTTGCCCTTGCCTCCATCTGCCTTTGCCTGTCCATCCGGCTGCGTATTCTGTGGGTTACCGGCACCAAACAGTTTGTTCAGATATGGGAAGGTTGCAGTACGGGCATCATCAGGCTCTTCTTCGTCATCATCGGGTTCCATGGACATCAGTTCCTCCGCATTGCCCATCATACCCATCATCTCACTGGAAAGGCTTTCAATATCGTCATCCGTGATCCCCATTTTCTGCATCATGTCCTCGACTGGCTTGATCCCCAGCTCGCGGGCACACTTCAGACAGAGCCCTTCATTTTTCGATTCGCCGTTTTCGATTTTTGTGATAAAGATCACTGCATAATTTTTGTTACATCTCGTACAGAGAGTAGGACGCATTGTCGTTCTCCTTTACCTGGTCTTTTGACAGTATACCGCCAAAATGAATATACAGACTTCATTTAATCCTTCAGTACAGCTTACGCTGCCCTGTTAATCATGCGCTTCAGTGCCGGCTTTTTTCCGGAACATCTACACCAAATTCTATTTTTCCGGCCTCAGGGCCTACATGAAAGGTCAGATCGCCACACCGATACCAAAGCTGCGTCATATAAAGTCCGCCCGGTGGCATCGTAGGCCCGGCAGCTGTCCGATTTCCGTTTTCGAGGATTTCCGTAATCGCTTCCGGTGGAAATTTCCCGTCAGCTGCATAAACGACCGTACCTGTCATGGCACGGGCCATATTATAAAGAAATCCATCCGCGCAGATCCGAAGGTTCAGGACCGGCCCATTTCGTTCCACCCTAAAATGATATACGGTCCTGACTGTACTCTTTACATCCGTACCAACAGACCGAACTGCCGCAAAATCGTGTGTACCTACAAATCTGTCCGCAGCAGCCTGCATAACAGTTTCGTCAAGCTGTCTGGGATAAAAGCAGGCCCGATTCACATAAAATGGATCGCGGATCCTGGAGTTATATATCTGATAGGTATACTCCTTTTTTACGCAGGAGCTGATAGCATTAAAATTTTCAGGAACCTCAAAGGCCTCCCGGACGACAATATCCGGTGGCAGATGCGTATTCATTGCGTAAGGGATCCGATCCGCAGGAATCGTAGAAGCTGTGCGAAAATTCGCCACATAGTTACGCGCATGCACGCCGGCATCTGTACGGCCGCACCCTGTGATCTTTACCGGGTGCCCCATGATTTTGGAGGCTGCCTCCTGCATAGTTTCGCAGACAGAAATGTCCTTCTTCTGAACCTGCCAGCCATGGTAGGCCGTACCTTCATACATCAGGACTATTGCAATATTTCGCATCACTTATCCATCCTTATAAGCCAACAACCCGCAATGCTATCACAGCCGCCAGCAGTGCAGCCACAAGCAGTAGCCCCGCAGTATCCAGCCGCTTCCACTGTAACGGCTTTAATTTTGTCCTGCCCTCGCCGCCGTTATAGCAGCGGCATTCCATGGCCGTCGCCAGTTCATCAGCACGCCGAAATGCGCTGACAAAAAGCGGGACAAGAATCGGCACCAGCGCACGCGCACGCTCGAACAGATTTCCGTTTTCGAAGTCCGCACCACGCGCCTTCTGCGCTGACATGATCTTATCGGTTTCTTCGATCAATGTCGGTATAAACCTCAGCGCAATGCTCATCATCATAGAGAGCTCATGCACCGGAAAATGCAGCTTTTTTAACGGTCCAAGCAGGACCTCAATTCCATCCGTCAGATCCATCGGTGAGGTTGTATAGGTCAGCAGGAAGGTCCCGATCACAAGCATGATGATCCTTGCAATCATCATAACCGCGTTTTTTACACCTGCATCAGTAATCTTAAGCTTCCAAACCTGCACCAGGACATTCCCGGGTGTATAAAACATATTCAGGATTGCCGTCAGACATATGATCATGATCAACGGCTTTAGCCCTTTCAGGATGTTTCTGATCTTCACCCTGGAAACACGCACCGCACTGCCCAGAAACAGCAGGCAAAGCAGATACCCTGCAATCCCCTTGCAGGTAAACAGCGCCGCGATATACAGGACCACATTCAGGATTTTAGTACGCGGGTCAAGCCGATGGATCACTGTCGTTCCCGGGAAATACTGTCCAAGGGTAATGTCCTTCAGCATATGTCACTACCTCTCTCCGCCATCCGCAGTTCATTCAAGCTTTCTACCGCCTGTTTCATTGTGTAAACGGAGCCCGGTACATCAATCCCCATTTCACGGAGCTTAATAAAAATTTCAGTTACCTGTGGAACCGTCAGGCCCATTTCCGTAAGCTCCTGCGCATGCGCAAACACAGTCCCGGGATTCCCGTCCATAGCGACCTGCCCATCATTGACAACGACCAGGCGGTCCACCGTATCGGCAATCTCTTCCATGGAATGGCTGACCATGATCACGCTGGCATCAGTGGCCCTGTGGTACTGCCGGATATTTTCCAGAATATCCTCGCGTCCTTTGGGATCAAGCCCCGCTGTTGGTTCATCCAGGATCAGGACTCCCGGCTCCATCGCTATCACACCGGCAATCGCGACTCTGCGCTTCTGACCGCCGGACAGTTCAAAGGGTGAGCTCTCCAGCACAGCTGAGCTGAGACCGACAAACTCCGCAGCCTTTCTTACGCGACGGTCAATCTCAGCATTATCAAGCTTCATATTTTTCGGACCAAAGGCGATATCCTTGTAGACAGTTTCTTCAAACAGCTGATATTCAGGATACTGAAATACCAGCCCAACCTGAAAGCGGACATCCCTTGTGGTCTTTTTATCGGACCAGATATCAGTCCCGTTAAACAGGACCTGCCCTGATGTCGGCTTCAGCAGACCATTCAGATGCTGGATCAGTGTAGACTTGCCAGACCCTGTATGACCAATGATACCGAGAAATTCGCCGGGCTCCACGCTGAAGTTCACCTGCTTCAGTGCATACCGTTCAAATGGCGTGCCCTGCGAATATATATGTGTCAGATTTTTCGTTTCAAGAATAGGCTTCAAATATTTCGCCTCCACACACTATTTTGTGAGATTGGCATAGGCAGGAGTTACCTTTCCAAGCGCAGCGGCAATTGCCTGTGCACAATCCTCCACGCTCAGTGCATCGATGGGGATCTCCCACCCTGAATTACGAAGCGTAAACAGCAGCTCTACCGTCTCAGGCACAGTCAGCCCTACACTTTTCAGTTTTTCGACCTGTGAGAAGACAACCCTTGGAACATCATCCGCAATGATTTTCCCCTCGTGCATCACGATCACTCTGTCCGCATGAATAGCTTCCCGCATGTGATGCGTGATCAGGATCACTGTTACTCCGAATTTTTGATTGAGCTCGTGAACTGTAGCAAGGACCTCTGACCGTCCGATTGGGTCCAGCATGGCCGTCGGTTCATCCAACACCACACACTGCGGACGCATAGCCAGTACGCCGGCAATGGCGACTCTTTGTTTTTGTCCACCTGACAGCAGATTGGGCGCATGGTTACGATACTCATACATACCAACTGCCTTCAGCGCAAGGTCTACCCGCTCGCGGATTTCATTTGACGGAAGGCCAAGATTTTCAAGCGCAAACGCTACATCCTCTTCCACAATATTAGATACGATCTGGTTATCCGGATTCTGAAATACCATACCAACGTTTCGCCGCACATCGATCAGATGTGCTTCGTCAGCAGTATCCATTCCGTACACATAAATTTTTCCACCGGCAGGAAGCAGGATCGCATTAAGATGCTTTGCCAGTGTGGATTTTCCACAGCCGTTATGTCCAAGGATTACGGTATAGCTTCCCTGCTCAACTGTAAGGTTCAGATTTTCAAATACTTTAACGGGCTCCTGTCCTTCCGCAGCTATATAGGAAAAGGAGGCCCCGGAAACTTCAATACAGGAGGCCATCGCTCAGTCCTCCCTGGACCAGCGGCCTGTCGACCCGCACGGCAAGGCCAGCCCGGATGCTGTTACGGGGAGCCCAAGCTCCTGAGAATCTGTATGCCCTCCATACTTTGTGGAGAATATAGAGTCCGAAAGATACCCGACAACAGATGGTGCAAGCCCGGTTGTATAGGAATTGATGATGATAAACAGCGGATTATCACTCAAAACGCCACTGCACAGCCTGATAAAACCGTAAAGATCCTTTTCCAGCTTCCAGATTTCTCCGGAAGGGCCACGGCCATAGGATGGCGGGTCCATGATGATAGCATCATACTTTCTTCCGCGTTTGATCTCACGTTCCACAAATTTTGCGCAGTCGTCTATGATCCAGCGGATCGGTCTGTCCGCGAGACCTGACAATGCCGCATTTTCGCGTGCCCACGACACCATACCCTTCGCCGCATCCACATGGCAAACACTCGCACCTGCTGCAGCACACGCCAGGGTAGCACCGCCTGTATAGGCAAACAGGTTCAGGACATTAACCGGCCGGCCGGCATTTCGGATCTTGGCCATAGCCCAGTCCCAGTTAGCTGCCTGCTCCGGGAAAATGCCTGTATGCTTGAAATTCATCGGCTTTACCTGAAATGTGAGTTCCTTATAATGGATCTGCCATTTATCAGGTAGCTTTTTCGTATTCCACTGCCCACCGCCGGAGCTGCTGCGTGCATATCGCGCGTTGTATTCACGCCAGCCCGGATGTTTACGCGGTGTCTCCCAGATTACCTGCGGATCAGGCCTTACCAGCGTATATCTGTCCCAACGCTCCAGTTTTTCTCCGCTGGTACAATCCAGCACCTCGTAATCCTTCCACTCATCTGCAAGCCACATATGCGATCTCCTTACTGGACGATGATGCCATCGTTCTCATCCTCTTCCGGTTCTCCGTTTTCATCCTGCTGCTCCTCAAGCTGTTCAGTCGAATGTACTGCGGAATGCGCATCGCAGATTTCATTGACCGGGTCGTTTACCGAGCAACGTGCTTCATAATAGCCGGACTTGGAGACCAGCTGGCCGATACAATACTGCTGGTCTTCCACCACGATCCCGCTCAACGGGAACTGACGCGTATAATTCAGCAGACCGTACTTTTCGATCGTGCCACCTCTTGTCGAGCAGTACTCATTCGCAACATGCATGCCCGCAGAGGAGACGCAGACAGATTCCTCAACATGAATGTTGCAGTAGGTGGTCGGTACATCTTCGTCCGCAAGCTGAACCGTAACCGTACGGTCTCCACGGAGGTCCTTCTGACACCATTCCGTAGGCAGCAGTCCGCTATCCGCGCAAACCTCGACTTCTATAATATTACTTGGCTTGGTAAATTCCGTATAGGTCTGGTCCTGCGCAAGGATTTCCATAACGTCATGCCAGAGCACGCAGGCGGGGTTGTCCACGCTTTCGTCTGTCAGGACGATCTCCTCGGGCATATCGTAGCCGCACCAGACCACAGCAGTATAATATGGGGTATAGCCCGCAAACCAGCGGTCCTTATCATCACTGGTTGTACCAGTCTTACCGGCAACGGGCATGTTGTCAAGCTGCGCTTCCACACCGGTGCCTTCCCTGACAGTCTCCTGCATCATATAGGTCAGGTAGTATGCCGCCTTTTCGCTCATGCTGGAATGGGACGACTGCTTATTTTCGAGCACGACATTTCCTTCACTGTCAAGCACCTTAGTATAGGTTCTGGCCTCACGATATTCGCCGCCGTTTTCAATACAGGCATAGGCTGCTGTGAGATCACGGATCGTAACACCCTGGACCATGCCCCCCAGTGCCAGCGACCAATAGGATTTATCTGTGTAGGTTACACCATTGAGCTCATAGTCATCCACCAGCGTGGACAGGCCCATTTCATTTACCGCATAGCTGTACGCATAATCCACTGAGAGTTCATCGAGCACCTTCACGGCAACAGTATTTGTGGATTTTTTCATAGCGGTCAAAACATTGGTCAGGCCGGCATAGGTATTATCTTCATTGCTGGGCCAGGGCTCAGAGCCAAATGTAAATGGCGTATCATCGATGACTGTTGCGGGGGTAATCAGGCCGAGGTTCAGCGCTGGGCCATAAACTGCGACAGGCTTCATGGTAGAACCGGGAGAAAGCAAGCTCTGCGTTGCACGGTTGAAGGTCAGACTTCCTTCCTTTTCACCAACGCCACCAACGATTGCTGCAACATCCCCCGTCTCATTGTCTATGATGACAATACCTGACTGAAGCTGCTGATTATAAGCGCTGTCTGTATCCGGAATATTTTCAAGGTTCTCATAAATGGATTCAGCCGCCCGCTGCGCATCCAGATCGATCGTGGAATAAATCTGATAACCACCATTGAGGATCATCGTGCTGATGACATCAGCATCATAACCGGTTGCTTCCACAAGATCATCAACAACATCATTGACAACCTGGTCAACAAAATAAGAATAATATTCGCTGTCATCCTCATATGCCGACTCATTGCTGACACTGCTATCCGCAGATGTAAATACCAGTTCTTCGTTTACTGCCTCTGTATATTCCTCTTCGGTGATATACCCCTGCTTCAGCATTGCGTTCAGGACACGCGTCTGACGTGACTTATTATTTTCTTCACTGATATAAGGATCGTAAATAGAAGGGTTGTTGGTAATGGCGATCAGGCTGGCACACTCGGCCAGATCAAGTTCGGAAACGTCCTTGCCAAAGTAGGCATATGAGGCTGTCCTGACACCATAGGACTGTTCGCCGAGGTAAATCGTATTCAGATACCATTCGAGGATCTCTTCTTTGTCGTAGTTCTTTTCCATTTCCAGCGCGCGGAATATTTCCACCAGCTTTCTGCGGACGGTGATCTCATCGTCATCAGTCAGGTTCTTGACAAGCTGCTGTGTGATCGTGGAAGCGCCAAAGCTGGTGCCGGTCCCCGTAAACAGGTTTACACTTGCATGAATGGTGCTCACCCAGTCAACGCCTTTATGCTCAAAAAAGTGCTTATCCTCAATGGCAACCGTAGCATAGATCAGGTCTGTGGGGATATCCTTATAGCTGGTCCAGATGCGGTGCTCACTGGCATAAAGATTCTGCAGTGTACCAATCTCACCGGTTTCTTTATCTTCATAGTATATAACCGAAGTCTGATTCAGCTTAAAGCTGTCAAGTGAAAAAGATACCTGCGGCATCAGATAATCCTTCAGGTATGCAAAAAATACACACGCAAAGATTATCCCTGCTATGGCGAATATCAGTATGATCGTGCCAAGCACCTTTCCGACCCCGCCTAAAAACCGGCGGAAAAATCCATGTTCCTTTGTTTCCGACATCTATCGTGCACCTCCAGAAGGATTAAGGCAGTATACAAAACCCGTATTTTATATTATATCATAGCATGTCAATTCAGAAAAAACTTTTTGGGCTTATTTTCTTCAGATTTCCATGCAGGAAGAAAATAATTGTAGTATTGCACAGCTTTTTATATTTTTTGAGGTTCCGGCTTGACGTATTTATGAATTTAGTACTTGATTTTCAGACATCCAGCTATTACTATATGGTTTAGTAAGATACCCGGAGGTTGCAAAAATGCTTGAAGATATGGAAGATATCATTTCTATCAGTGATGAAGATGGTAATGAATTTAACCTTGTAATACTTGATGAGGCCGATCTGGACGGTGTTCATTATCTTGCTCTGACTGAGGCCGAAAATCCTGAGGAAGAGGAAAATCTTGAAGTCATCATATTAAAGCAATTCGCCGATGAAGCAACCGGTGAGACAATGCTTTCCACAGTTGACAGTGACGATGAGCTGGCTCGGATTTATGAGGTTTTCGAAGAGCGCATGTTTGCGGATGATGAGGATTTACCTGCGGACGAAGATGACTGATATTTCTCCCGGCACACAATTGCATAAATTCCTGCCTGGTTCGTGATGGGTCCCTTTAAACCCACATTATAACCCAGGGATGCTGTACGCCTCATGCTGTTTGCAGGCCTCCTGAGCGACTTGTCCTCAGATGCTGGAAGCAGTCTCAGCCTGAGGGAGGCAACCCACCTGCCACTTATGTGCAGGTTATAACTGGATTCACACGGCCAAGGCGGGTTTTTTGCCTTATACCTTCATATTTTAAGAAAGAACTGAATAACGGGTCCTTTTTGACCTGTTTCGTGTTTTTGAAAGTTTCATAGTTTTTATATGATTTTACTTGCAAGCATTTCTGATTTGCTATATAATCAGTGCTGTATATTTTTCACACGAGAGGAATGACCAAAAGAATGAGCGCATCCCGCGAAAAACGCGAGCGCCGTGAGCTTCGCGAAGCGGAGCTGAACAGCGATATCGTCAAAAAGAAAAAGAAAAAAGCAAAAGTCACCCCCAGAATGGCACAGGCCCGGAAAATAAAGCTCCGTAATACAGTCCTCAGTATTATCGCGATTCTGGTTGTATTACTGTTTGCTCTGCTGATTTTTGTAAACTGCGGTTATATGCAGAAGCATGCCACTGCCCTGACCGTCGGTGATAACAAGATTACTGCCGCTGAATTCAACTACTTCTACCAGGACTCCTACATGTCCTATCTGAACACCTATTATACATATATTTACTCGTACGGTTTTATGTCTGAACCCACTGAGGATGAGATGGTTTCCTACGCAACGGATACTGCACTCCAGTGCTACACCCTGTATGACGCAGCTATGGAAGCAGGCTATCAGCTGGACGAAGAAGCTGAGGCCTCCCTTGAGGAAACCCGCAGCACCATTGAGGCTAACGCTGAAGCCAGTGGCTATAAGGATGCCGATGAGTATCTGGAGGAAAGCTACGGAAAGGGTTCCACTCTGGACAGCTATATGAGCTATGCTCGTGTTCAGTCCATCGCCTACGCATATTCTACCGAAAAGGGTGAAAGCTACAGCTATACTGATGAAGAGCTACGCACCTACTACAATGAAAACGTAGAGGATTTCGACAAGATCACCTACCGTGTATTCACTGCAGCAGATAAGGAAACTGCCGACGCAATGGCAGCTGAGCTCGATGGTACCGAAAGTTCCTTTGCAAGTGCTGCTTACGATTACGCAGACGACGATTCCAAGGAATCCTACGAGGACGAGGATTACACCCTTCGTTCCAATTACAGCTACTCCTATCTCAGTGAGGACTACGCTGACTGGCTGTTTGCAGACGGTCGTGTTGCCGGTGAATCTCAGGTCTTTGCTACATCTGATGACGCCTATGCTGTTGTTATGTTTATATCCCGTGATAATAACCAGTATAACACCGTTGATGTCCGTCATATCCTCGTTCAGGTAGACGCTACCGGCGACGACGGCGAATCCACCGATGATGACTGGGCGGCATGCAAAGCAGAAATGGACGAGATTGAGGCTCTGTGGGCTGACAGTGACGGCAGCGAGGACGCGTTTATCGCTCTTGCTGAGGAGTATTCTGAGGATACCGGCTCCAATACAAACGGCGGCCTTTATGAGGACGTGTACAAGGGCGAGATGGTCTCCTCCTTCGAGGACTGGTGCTTTGACGAAGGCCGTCAGGTTGGTGATTCCGGTGTGATCCAGTCTGATTACGGATATCATCTGATGTACTTCTCCGGTTATGGTGATGAATACTGGAAGACCCTTGCAGATGACCAGAAGCGTGACGAGGACTACGAAGCCTGGTATACCGAGTTCAGTGACGGCTATGAAGCGAAATCCCATTGGATCGGTATGTACTTCACCACAAAGGATCTTGTTTCCTACGCCAGCTAATCTGGCAGTCAATAAAGATCAACCCCGGGTGCAATGCACCCGGGGTTTTCAGGAGGTTTTCAGATGGACACTCCATTTCTTCGAGAAGCAATGTTCTATGGTCAGGATACTGTCAATACACTTGCCGATCTCCACGTAATGGTATTAGGGATCGGTGGCGTAGGGAGCTATTGTGCAGAAGCCCTTGCGCGCGCAGGCGTTGGCAGGCTGACTCTGGTTGACAATGATACAGTAGGGCTTACAAATATTAACCGTCAGCTGTGCGCACTGCATTCAACCGTTGGCCGCTATAAGGCCGATGTCATGGCTGAAAGGATTCGAGATATCAATCCCGACTGCCGGGTAAGCGCAATAAACCGCCTGTATACTGAGGAGTGTAAAGAGGATTTCTTCTGCCTGCGGCCTGATTATATAGCCGACTGTATAGACCTGGTATCCTGTAAGCTGAGCCTGATCCAAACCGCAAAGGAGCGGAATATCCGGATCATATCCGCCATGGGCACTGGTAACAAACAGGACCCCGCACAGTTTCGGATCACGGATATTTCAAAGACCACGGTCTGTCCTCTTGCCAGAGTCATACGCAAAGAACTGAAAAACCGGGGTATCATCCATCATACGGTTCTCTACTCAGAGGAGCCTGCTATCGAGCCCATCCCGCTTGAAGCTCCACCGCCGGGCCGTCGCAGTATCCCTGCCTCGCTCAGTTGGGTTCCCTCCTGCGCAGGACTGATGATGGCCGGATATATTATAAGAGATCTGACCGGTAATTTATAAAAAGCAGGTGTGCCGGAAGACACACCTGTTTTTACAAGCAGAACAGTATTTGCGTCACCCGAGAAAGCGAAGATAGCCCTCCAGGATCAGGGACGCAGCAACTGCATCGACATTTTTTCTGTGTTTTTTCATTTTCTTACCGTTTGCGCTGAGAATATTGTGCGCTTCGATGGTTGTTCTGCGTTCATCCCACAAAATAACCTGCATGCCGGTTTCATTTGTTACAAGCTGCGCAAATTCGCGATAAAGCGCTGCTCGCGGCCCTTCTGAACCGTCCATATTACGCGGAAAGCCCATGATGAGCCGATCCGGCCGGTGTTCCCGAACTAGCTGGCCGATCTGTTCCACAGCCCTTTCCCGGTTCCATTCGGAAATCACGCAGGTAAAACCTACGATCATACCGGTGGCATCCGAAACCGCAACGCCCGTACGCGCATCACCATAATCAAGTGCCATAACCTTCATGCAATCCCCTCCTGCTATAAGTATAGCACAAGCAAATTTCTGCGACAATGTTTTATTATTTTAAAATAAGCCTTGACCCTCAAAAAACAATATGGTATAGTAATCTCACCTGTGAAAACGGGCGTATTTTTATGCCTGTTTTCAGCTGCGGCGCAGTTTCGACTGCAATCAAATTTTTCTGACCGCAGTGATACAGGGAGGCAATTTTAAGGAGGTGCCGAAATGCGCGTTAAAGTTACTCTGAGATGCAGTGAGTGCAAGCAGCGAAACTACAACACCATGAAGAACAAGAAGAACGATCCCGACCGTCTCGAGATGAAGAAGTACTGCAGATTCTGCAGAAAGCATACTATTCATAACGAAACCAAGTAATGGAGGCAACCGTTAATGGCAGAGACTAAGAAGCAGGAAAAGGAAAACTTTTTCCGTAGAACCGGTACGCGTATCGCGAAATGGTTCAAGTCAATGAAGGCCGAGCTCAAAAAGGTCGTATGGCCCACCAAAAAGCAGATCCTTCAGAATACTCTGGTCGTTCTCGGCTGCGTACTTGCAGTTGGTATTTTCATCTGGATCTTCGATGCAGTCAGCAGTCTGGTTGTTCAGGGCCTGATTGGTCTCTTCAACTAAGCAGGTGGCATGATGGCAGAAGAAGCAAAATGGTATGTGATCCATACCTATTCCGGTTATGAGAATACTGTTGAAGTAACCATTAAAAAGACAGTCGAAAACCGCCATCTTCAGGATCTGATTCACGAGGTTCTGATTCCTATGGAAACTGTTACCGAGGTAACAGATTCCGGCACAAAGACCGTTGAACGTAAGGTCTACCCCGGATATGTTCTGATCAAAATGGTCATGACTGACGAAGCATGGTACATCATCAACGCAATCCGTGGTGTCACTGGCTTTGTAGGCGCAGATGCCGATGCGAAGCCAATGATTCGTGCAATCCCCCTCACCGAGGAGGAAACCTATTCCCTTGGTATCGAAAAGCATGAGATTGAGGTCCCCTATTCAGTCGGCGACACTGTTCGTCTGCTGGATGGTCCTTTTACCGGTTTCTCCGGCAGGGTTGAGCAGATTGATCCCGAGGAAAATACTGTCCGGGTATCCATTACAATGTTCGGACGTGAAACACCAGTCGAGATGGAGCTCGACCAGGTCGAACTGGTTCAGGATTGAGCCGGTTTGTCCCCCCGGCGCAAGCCGGAACGTGGGAGGGGTTTAATACTCCGCCAAATATACGCTTTGCGTATCACCACATTTTTTCAGGAGGTGCTTTTTCATGGCACAGAAAGTAACAGGTTATATCAGACTTCAGATTAACGCCGGCAAGGCAACTGCTTCTCCCCCGGTAGGTCCCGCACTGGGTCAGCATGGCGTTAACATCGCACAGTTTATTAAAGAATTCAACGAGCGCACCAAGGATCAGGTTGGCTTCAAGATCCCTGTTGTCATCACTGTATATGCAGACCGTAGCTTCACCTTTATCACCAAGACTCCCCCCACTGCTACCCTCATCATGAAGGCTGTCGGTGTTGACAAGGGATCCGGTGAGCCGAACAAGAATAAGGTTGCTACCATCACCAAGGAGCAGGTCCGTGAGATCGCTGAGAGAAAGATGCCCGACCTCAACGCAGCTTCCATCGAGGCTGCAATGAGCAACGTCGCAGGCACCTGCCGCTCCATGGGCATCACAGTCGTTGACTGATCATAGGAAGTTATACTGATCGAGGTGTGCACATAAAATTGAATGCGCGCCTCAAAACGTGGGAGGATTTTTCCGACGAACCACTACAAGGAGGATATTCAATTGAATAAAGGTAAAAAGTATCAGGAGAGCGCAAAGCTCGTCGACCGTTCCGTTCAGTACGACGTAGCAGATGCCTGCGCTCTTGTTATCAACACTGCTAAGGCTAAGTTCGACGAGACTGTCGAAATTCACATCCGTCTGGGCGTTGACTCCCGTCATGCAGACCAGCAGGTCCGTGGCTCTGTCGTTCTGCCGAACGGTACCGGCAAGACCCGCAAGGTTCTTGTTTTCGCTAAGGACGCAAAGGCCGATCTGGCTCGCGCAGCCGGCGCTGACTATGTTGGCGGCATGGATATGGTCGAGAAGATTCAGAAGGAAAACTTCTTCGATTATGATGTCGTTGTCGCAACTCCCGACATGATGGGTATTGTCGGTCGTCTCGGTAAGATTCTGGGCCCCAAGGGTCTTATGCCCTCCCCCAAGTCCGGCACTGTAACCGCAGATGTTGAGAAGGCTATCGCTGAGATCAAGGCCGGTAAGATTGAGTACCGTCTTGACAAGACCAACATCATCCACTGCCCCATTGGCAAGGTTTCCTTTGGTCCCGACAAGCTTGTTGAAAACTTCAACACTCTGCTTGACGCGATCATCAAGGCTAAGCCTGCTGCCGCAAAGGGTCAGTACATCCGCTCCTGCACCCTGGCTTCTACTATGGGCCCCGGTGTCAAGGTCAGCACTGCTAAGTTCTAATTCCGAAAAATTGTGCTTGACAGGCGGTATTCTGCCTGATATAATACTGAATGCTGCCTGAGACAGCAGGAGGCTTTGCCGTAAAGATTTGTTCTTCCTGCCGAGGTTACACAAGATTTCATTGTCTTTTTGTGTCCTCGTGTCTCTATGGCACGAGGACATTTTTTTGGAGGTGACACTACAACATGCCTAATGCAAAGGTTCTTGAAGCAAAGAAAGCCACAGTATCCGCTCTGTCTGAGCAGATTAAGGGCGCTACCGCTGGTGTCTTTGTCAACTACTCAGGTATCTCCGTCGCTCAGGATACCGATCTTCGTAAGGAGATGCGTGAAGCAGGCGTTCATTATACCGTTGTTAAGAACACTCTGACCCGCTTCGCCGCCAAGGAGAACGGTTATGATTTTGACGAAGTTCTGAATGGTACCACTGCTCTCGCAATCACTGATGGCGATCCCATCGCACCCGCAAGAATCATCAGCCAGTTCGCTAAGAAGAACAAGGTTCTGGAGATCAAGGGTGGTTTTGTTGAGGGTAAGCCTGTTTCCGCTGCTGATCTCAATCAGTTCGGTGAACTGTCTTCCAAGAACGATCTGGTCGCCCAGGTTCTTGGTACTATGATTGCTCCCATCAGCTCCCTCGCATTTGTTCTGGACCAGATCCGCATTCAGATGGAAGGTCCCGCAGAAGAAGCTGCACCTGCTGCAGAATAATTTTTTAAATCTAATCTATTATATTGGAGGATAATTACAATGGCTAGTGAAAAGATTACTGCTATGATCGAAGAAGTCAAGACCCTCACCGTGCTCGAGCTCGCTGAGCTGGTTCATGCTCTTGAGGACACCTTTGGTGTCTCCGCTGCTGCTGCTGCTGCTCCCGCTGCTGCTGCTGCTGCTGCTCCCGAAGAGGAAGCTAAGACTGAGTTCAACGTTGTTCTGACCAGCGTTGGCGCTAACAAGATCGCTGTTATCAAGGTTGTCCGTGAGCTCACCGGTCTCGGTCTGAAGGAGGCTAAGGCTCTGGTTGACGGCGCTCCTGCTAACGTTAAGGAAGCTGTTCCCACCGCTGATGCTGAGGCTATGATCGCTAAGCTGAAGGAAGCTGGCGCTGAGGCTGAAATGAAGTAATTTTACTTTCTTTTAGATAGTCCCGTCTGTTATTAAACAGATGGGACTATTTTTATTTCACACACGAAAACTTCATATAAAAATACTTCAAGCAAATTGCTTTTATATTTTGCTTTGTGTATAATTAATATGTTAGTTCGTATATAAAATACGTTATATTCACCTGAATGGAGTTGTTAATCATGGAAATTTCCCATATCAGCGAAGTTGCTCAGAAAATTAATGACAATATCAGCCGTGTTCTTGTTGGCAAGAAGGATGAGATCAACCTTGTACTGGTTTCTCTGTTTGCCGGCGGACATGCGCTTCTTGATGATGTTCCTGGCACCGGAAAAACAGTCCTCGCAAAGTCATTGGCGCAATCCATCAGCTGTGATTTCAAGCGCATTCAGTTTACAGCTGACCTTCTGCCTTCAGATATTACCGGTCTGAGTGTATACAACCAGAAAACCGGGGAATTTGATTTTCAGGCCGGTCCTGCCTTTACCAATATTCTGCTTGCCGATGAGATCAACCGTACTACCCCCAGAACGCAGTCCGCACTGCTTGAATGTATGGAGGAAAAGCAGATCACTGTAGACGGCGAAACCCGTCCTCTCGGCGCTCCCTTCTTTACTATCGCTACACAGAATCCTGTAGAATCCTCCGGTACCTTCTCACTTCCGGAGGCTCAGCTTGACCGTTTCCTGGTACGGCTTACTCTCGGCTATCCAACTGCAGAAGAAAGTGTCGGAATCCTGACAAATTATATCAACGGCTCCCCTTCCATTATCCTTGATCCTGTTGCAAGTGGCGCTGAGATTACCGAGATTCAGAAGTCAATTGCGAAGGTCACTGTCAGCCAGCCTATTCAGAAGTATATTGTAGACCTGGTGGAGGCCACCCGTAAGCATGATGATATCGAGCTTGGCATTTCAACCCGTGGTATGCTGGCCCTTTTACGTGCTTCCCAGGCTCTTGCTGCCATCAACGGTCGTGACTATGTACTTCCTGATGATGTCAAGGCGCTGGTTGCGCCTGTGTTTGCACACAGGCTGATCCTGAAGGTAAAGTACAATTCTACCAGTAAAGCTACCGATCTTGTCCGTAAGATCATGAATACTGTCCCGGCCCCTACTGAGTCCACTACCGATAAACTGTAAGGCTGGTGATCTGTTATGACAGCTGCCGTATGGCTACTTATCATCATTGGTGCTTTGGCGCTGCTGCAGTCCAAGTACTTCATCAAGGTCGGATTTAAAAACCTCAGCTACGAACGCAAGCTCAGCAAAAAATCCGTCTTTGAGGGAGAATCTATAGAGCTCAGCGAGGTCATTGCCAATAACAAGCTGACTCCTGTTCCCTGGCTCCGTGTCGAATCCAAGCTTTCCCCCTGGCTTCGTTTCCGGTCTCAGGAAAACCTTGAAGTACTGGATGACCGCTTTCATCGCAGCGTGTTTTATCTGAAGTCTTTCAGTAAGATCACACGTCGGTACAGCGTAAAATGCATCCACAGAGGCTATTTTGATCTTTCGGTCACTACGCTCACCTGTGGCGATCTGTTTGGTCTGGATTCCACAAGTACGGAAGCGACTTCTGACGCAAAGCTGTTTGTCTATCCCAGTCTTCTCGGCGATGACGAGCTTCCTGACGATGCACTCCGTTGGCAGGGCGATATCAGTGTTCGTCGCTGGATCTCGCCTGACCCGATCCTGATCAACGGGATCAGAGGCTATCAGCGTGGGGACAGTCGTAAGGACATCCACTGGCGTGCCTCCGCACGAACCGGAAGCCTGCAGGTAAAAACTCATGATTACACTGTGTTTCCCAGACTGCTGATCGTTTTCAACATTGATCCTGAGGATAATTTCTGGGGTGTCCTTTCTGCTGCTGAAAAAGAAAGTATGGAATACGGAATCCGCTGCGTTGCTACTCTCTGTAACTGGGCTATTGAAAATAATATGGAAATTGGTCTTTATTCCAACGCTTCAATCTCCTTTGCCCGGGATGTTCCCGTATCAATCGATCCGGCCTGTAATGCATCTCAGATCAACACCATACTCGAGACTCTGGCAGGCTTTGACTTTAAAGAGTTCGAGTCAATTTACCACACTATGGAGCGGGTCGTTGAAAATGACATCACAAACACTGACATATTGATCTTCTCAGCATTCTGGAATGAAGCTTTCCAGCGCCGCAGTGATGATCTTACAAGTCGTGGTAATTCCGTGACACACATCCCCATCCGTAAGGAGGCTGTTCGTTTTGAAGATTCTTAAACAGCGCTCTCTGTTCTCTGTGATCAACTTTCTGATGGCCTTCCTGCTGGTGATTCCCCTGGGAGTACTCATTGAGCAGCTCTGCCATTGCGCTCTATACAGCTGCTGCTTACTTCCCGCTCTTGCAGTGATCGGATATGCTGCTGGACGCTGGTCTATGCCAAAGCCCTTTGCGGTTGCAGTTGCCTGTGTTGTGATCAGTACTGTTCTGGCAGCCGGGCTTTGCCTGATCCTTACCCCTTCCGGCACACTGGTAACTGTCTTGATTACCCTTTATACTGCGTTCTTTACTGTTTTTTACTTTTTCTCTGCAAGAAAAGCAGGCTATTCCGTATATGCGCCCATGTCTGTCAGTGGTATTCTACTGCACATTCTTGTGCTCATCTTCTGTGTCGGCTTTGATGTACAGGAGACCGCAGTTACTGTGGCAAGCGTTGCAGCCATTATTTTCTTTCTGCTGGCGCTCTACTCCTTCAGTGCGGCTGGTCTTCGGAAAAGTCTTCACAAAACAAGCGCAGATAAGCACGTTGCCTTTCCTGCTGGCATGCAGATGGGTAATTTTCTGCTTGTTACCGGCTTCATTCTGATTGCGGCCTTTATCAGTAACATTCACCCGATCTTTCAGGTATTTTCCCGTTTATTTATACACGTTATTCGTTTTATCGGTGCTGCCTTTGGATTCTTTACAGGACTGTTCGACCGTCGCAGTGTTTCTACTGATGTCGATGAGGGTGTTTCCGAGTCCATTGCAGAGGACAGCATTCTCAATGCCGAGCCCAAGGGCGAGGCCGCGATCATAACAACCGGCGTTGAAATTTTCTCCTTTATCCTTGCGATCGCCATCCTCGGATATCTTTGCTTCCTGATCATCCGGAAGCTTCAGAAGATGGGACTTCAAATGCCCGCTTTTCTGCAGAATCTGCGCGACAAGCTGAATCCCGTAACTGACCAGGATTTTGAGGACGAAACCGAGAACCTTTTTGATTCCAAAGCGATCCTTGCCGGTGCCGGCAACAAGCTGAAGAATGCAGTAAAGAAGCTGCGGGATCGGCCTCAGAAGATTTCGGATTTTGAGGATCCGCGCATGAAGGTCCGTTTTGCCTACCAGCAATTGCTGAAGAAGGTGGTCATCCGCGATCCGTCCGCGCTGGCAAAAACCCCAAATGAAATTTATGTGCAGGAATATAAAGGTGAATCTGAGTTCAGAGAGTTTATGGATTACTACAACGAAGCCAAATATTCCGATATACCGCTCGGCGATGACGCAGCAGAATGTGCGGAAGGCATCCTCAGACAAAAGCTGTGATCAACCTTTCAACCAGAGGTTCGGCAAAAATGCCGTCCCTCTGGTTTTTCTTTTTTGTGCAGTAATGCCTCGGTTTTCTCCTGTACAGGTTAAAATAAGTATGATAAAATATATCGAATAAGTCTTCAAGGAAGGAATTGTTTAACATGGATAAACTGATTGATCTGATTTCCGCAAGGGTTTCACAGGCATTCGCAGATGCCGGATATGACCCCACCTATGGTCATGTATCTGTTTCCGGCCGCCCTGATCTTTGCGAATATCAGTGCAATGGGTGTATGCCTGCTGCCAAAACATATCATAAAGCGCCCTTTATCATCGCGAACGATGTTGTCCCCCTGCTGCAGGACAGCACTGTTTTTTCGTCTGTAGAGGTCTGCAAGCCCGGTTTTATCAATCTCCGTCTTGCGCCCGAGTTTGTCGCCGCTTACCTGAACGAAATGGCAGACGCTGAAAAGTTCGGACTGCAGTGCGAGGAAACCCCGAAAACCGTAGTAATAGATTACGGCGGTGCCAACGTTGCAAAGCCGTTGCATGTCGGACACATCCGCCCCGCAATTATCGGTGAGGCAATTAAGCGTATCGAGCGCTACTTTGGAAATAACGTAATTGGTGATGTTCATCTTGGTGACTGGGGTCTTCAAATGGGGCTGATCATAGAGGGCATTCGGGACAGAGATCCGAGTCTCCCTTACTTTGATCCTGACTTTAAGGGCGAATATCCTTCAGAGCCTCCCTTCACCATTGGTGAGCTTGAGCAGATTTATCCCGCTGCCAGTGCCAAAAGCAAGGAGGATCCTGAATTTTCTGCCCGTGCCCATGACGCTACGCTGAAGCTTCAGCAGGGGAATCCGGGTTACATGGCCATCTGGCAGCATGTTATGAATGTGTCTGTTGCCGATCTCAAAAAGAACTACACAAATCTGAACGTTGACTTTGACCTCTGGAAAGGCGAGAGCGACGCAGAGCCGTATATCGCAGGCATGGTCCAGGCCCTGAGGGATGGCGGGTATGCTGTCGAAAGCAACGGTGCTCTGGTTGTAAATGTTCAGGAAGAAACCGATAAGCAGGAAATTCCCCCATGCATCATCCTGAAGTCAGACGGAGCTACCCTTTACGCAACAACAGATCTTGCAACCCTAGTCCAGCGTGAACAGGATTTCCATCCTGACAAGGTCCTTTACGTTGTAGACAAACGCCAGTCCCTGCACTTTGAGCAGGTTTTCAGAACTGCAAAAAAAGCGGGCATCATGCGTCCGGAAACCACCTTACAGTTTCTCGGTTTCGGTACCATGAACGGCAAAGACGGAAAGCCCTTCAAAACACGTTCAGGCGGTGTTATGCGGCTTGAATATCTGATTTCCGAAATTACTGAGACAGTCAAAGCTAGGATTCTGGAAAACAACATCATTACAGGTGAAGCTGTTGATGAAATTGCAGGTATCATTGCAATTGCCGCCCTGAAATACGGTGACCTCAGCAATCTTGCAACCAAGGATTATGCCTTTGATATGGATCGTTTCAGTGCTTTTGAAGGCAACACAGGTCCCTATATCCTTTATACGATCGTCCGGATCAAATCAATCCTTACAAAGTATTCTGAGCGTATCGGCGCTTTGCCATCCGGCCTGCAGATCCTGCCTCCAGAAAATCAGCTTGAAAAGGATCTGATGCTTCAGGTCAGCCGCTTTGCCGATAACCTTGCGCTGGCCTACCGTGATACTCAGCCGAATGTAATCTGTGCCTATATTTATGACCTGTGCACAGCTGTCAATCGTTTCTATCACGAAACCAGGATCCTGACTGAAGAAGATCCGCAAAAGCAGCAGGGCTATATCGCACTGATCTCTCTTGTGCGTAACGTGCTTGAAACCTGTATCAATCTGCTGGGTTTTGAAGCTCCCGAGAAAATGTAAGCTAAGCAGTTAATGAACGCAGTTAAAGGACTGAACTCTATGGATAAAAACGAAATTCTTTTCTTTGAGGAACTGCAGGCAAACGCCTTCCCTGCACTGCAGACGCTCCAGTACGACGGATGGAGCATCCGCTTTGGTGGCGGTTTTACATACCGTGTCAATTGCGCAAACCCGTTCTATGAGGAACACCTCGATGCAGAGGAAAAGCTCTCCTACGTTGAGGACGCCTACCGAGCTTCCGGACTTTCAAAATCGATCATTAAGCTTCATGACGCCGTCGAACCGGACCGTCTGCATTACTATGAGCAGCGTCTGAATGAGAAGGGCTACAGCTCCGAGCGCAGAGGCAATATTTATATCTGCCCACTTGCAGACTTTGAGCCTGCAGGAAAATTCGATGTAGTCATTAATCCCGTTATGTCAGATGCATGGCTTCAGGGCTTTCTGACCATGAATAACACCAGCCCGGACCAGTTTTCTGCCGCTTCGGCTATGCTGAAAAACATTCATCTTCCGATCGCTGCTGCGTCTATCAGTGAAAACGGTGTTATGGTTGCCTGTGGTCTGGGTGTCATGGAACGTGGCTATATCGGCCTCTATGATATCTTTGTAGATGCCGGACAAAGGCGCCGCGGCCTGGGGCATGATATCTGCAGTGCTATCATGGAGTATGGCCGTAAAAACGGATGCCACAGCGCTTATCTTCAGGTATTATCAGATAATGACGGTGCCCGCGCGATGTACCACAGGCTTGGGTATTACGATACCTACGAATACTGGTACCGCGTGAAACACCTGTAGTACTGAAAAGGAGCTATGTAAATGAAAACTGCACGTTTTGTACTTAAGATAGTCGGTGCTTCTCTGGCAGTTGCCAGTGAGGTATGTCTGATCATCGGTTTCTGGGATCGTATCGGATCCAGCTGCGAAGATTAAGCAAAAACGCTCTGCAGTCTGCAAGGTGCAGACTGCAGAGCGTTTTACTGAATGTATCGATCTCTGCTTTATTCTGTATAACCATACAGCCCACGAACCGATACCTCACCTGAGTTAACCAGTTCGGAGCTACCATCATCATACCGGACCAGCAGCCCAAAATCCGAGGAGACATCCACAGCAAAGCCTGTACGGCTCTGTCCGGCACGCAGGACCTGAATCCGTTTACCAATCGTAAGGCAACGTTTCCGGTATTTTTCCAGAGCAAGGTGACACGCTACGGAATCCTCAGGCTGCACATTACTCAAATTTCTGATCAGTTCAGCAGCCAGACGGCCACGCTCCACACGCCTTCCGGAAAGCAGCGCCAGGCTGGATGCTGTACCCTGCAGTTCACCCGGAAAGTCCTCCATTGTATGATTTGCATTGATCCCAATTCCGATCACAAGGTATTGCGTTCTCGCTGTTTCCCATTCAACACTGAGCTCTGTCAGAATTCCAACGAGCTTTTTCCCCTCTGCCACAAGATCATTTGGCCATTTGATCTCTGTATGCACCTGTGTTACACGCTCAATGGCGTCTGCAGCAGCAACCGCTGCCAGCGCAGTTACATGTGACAGCCGGTCAGGCGGAGATTCCGGTCGCAATAAAGCAGACAGATAAATTCCGCACCCCTTTGGGGAAACAAAGCTGCGCCCAAGCCGTCCGCGTCCCTGGGTCTGTTCGCCGGCAATGACAACAGTACCATGCGGTGCCCCTTCCTCTGCCATTTGTTTTAAAAACGTGTTCGTGGAGCCAACTGTATCAAGATAATGTATATTCCCGGCCCATGGATGCTCTCCAAGATACCCGGAAATAAGCTCCGAAGAGATCAGGTCTGGAACAGCAGCCAGCCGGTACCCCTTGCGCGGGGCTGCCTCAATCTGGTAGCCGGCTTCACGCATAGCCTGTATCTGTTTCCAGATAGCCGCACGACTGATCCCCAACTCCTGACTCATGGCTTCTCCAGAAATATAATCACCATTTGAGTTCCGGAGGAGCTCTTCAACATTCTTCCTTCGCATTGTAAACCACCTCACGGTTTACATTTTAGCATAGATATTTCACAGGTACAATTAATTTTTCATCTGTAAAGGTTTTTCTCTTGACAATCACCTGTTCGTGTTGTATATTATTGGGGCGTCAAGTTAATGGCCTTTACATTTGGAGGTTACCATGGAACTTAACACATTAAACAGAACTCTGCTATTTGATGTTTATGGGGATATGCTTACAGAAAAACAGCGTTGCTGCTTTGATTATCGTTACAATCAGGATCTGTCTCTGTCAGAAATCGGTGAGATTGAAGGGATCAGCCGTCAGGCTGTTCATGATAATCTGCTTCGTACAGACGCCCTGCTTCTAGAAATGGAAGAAAAGATCGGTGCAGTAGCTCTGATGCGCAAACAAAGCGAAGTCATTGAAATTCTGGACGCAGCCATTCAGTCAGCTTCCGCCTCGAAAACTGATACAGACTCTGTAATCAGGCTGATTCAGCATGCAATCCAACAGTTAAAGGAGTGATCTCATGGCGTTTGAAGGTTTAACAGAAAAGCTTTCCGCTACCTTTAAAAAGATGCGCGGCAAAGGCCGTCTTTCCGAGTCTGATGTCAAAGAAGCTATGCGTGAGATCCGTCTGGCTCTTTTGGAAGCCGACGTAAGCTACAAGGTTGTAAAAGACTTTGTTAAGAAGGTTTCCGAGCGTGCCGTTGGTAATGATGTTCTGGAAAGTCTTACACCTGCCCAGATGATCGTAAAGATCGTCAATGAGGAACTCATCACATTAATGGGCAGTGAAAACAGCAAGCTCCACATCGCTTCAAAACCGCCAACAGTTGTTATGCTTGTAGGCCTTCAGGGTGCCGGTAAAACCACAAATGGTGCTAAACTGGCAGGTCTGATGAAAAAAGATGGCAAGAATCCTCTCCTTGTTGCCTGTGATGTATATCGTCCTGCAGCAATCAAACAGCTTGAGGTTGTTGGTGGACAGCTTGGAATTCCTGTTTTTCAAATGGGAACCGCAAACCCTGTCGACATCGCAAAGGCTGCCCTGGAGTACGCAAGGCGGGAAGGCAATGATATGGTCTTCCTTGATACGGCCGGTCGTCTGCATATCGACGAAGCACTGATGGACGAACTCTCCAATATTAAGGCCGCTGTTCACCCCGACGAGATTCTTCTGGTCGTAGATGCCATGACAGGTCAGGATGCAGTGAATGCCGCAACTGCCTTTAACAATCAGCTGGATATTGACGGTGTTATGCTCACAAAGCTCGACGGTGATGCGAGAGGCGGCGCAGCGCTTTCCGTCAAAGCTGTTACCGGGAAACCGATCAAATATGTCGGTAACGGTGAAAAGCTTGACAATATCGAACCCTTCCATCCTTCCCGTATGGCATCAAGAATCCTTGGCATGGGCGATGTGCTGACTCTGATTGAAAAAGCAGAAGCTGCACTCGACCAGAAAAAAGCTGAGGAGCTTGAGCAGCGGCTCAGAAAAAACAAATTTACGCTTCAGGATTTTTATGATCAGTTGGTTCAGCTTAAGAGTATGGGTTCCATGACAGACCTTCTCGGTATGCTGCCCGGTATGAATGCCGGTGCCATGAAGAACGTAAAAATTGACGAAAAGGCCATGAGCCATACCGAGGCCATCATTCTTTCCATGACCCCCTATGAACGTGAAAATCCCGGGTGTATCAATCACTCCCGAAAACAGCGTATTTCAAAGGGTGCAGGTGTAACCGTGCAGGAGATTAACAGCCTGTTGAAGCAGTTTGAAGATATGCAGAAGCTCATGAAACAGCTGACCGGAAAGGGCGCCTCCAAAAAGATGAAAAAGCTCCAGAAGCAGGGCTTTAATCTAAATGGCATGGGCGGTCTTGGAGGCTTAGGAGGCCTTGGAGGTCTTCGTTAATCCGATCGTAACAGGCTCAAGCCTGTCGATATAAATCACAAATTTTTCATATAATACTTTGGAGGTGAATCACCCATGGTTAAGATCAGACTTCGCAGAATGGGCGCTAAGAAGGCTCCTTTCTACAGAATCGTTGTCGCCGATTCCCGTAGCCCCCGTGACGGCCGTTGCATTGAAGAAATCGGCACCTATAACCCCCTGACCGATCCTGCTACCATCACTATCGATGTCGAAAAGGCTCAGCAGTGGATTAAGAATGGCGCTCAGCCCACCGAGACTGTTCGTTCTCTTCTGAAGAAGAGCGGTGTGCTCTAATCCGGAGGGACTGACATGAAAGAGCTCCTGCTTTATATGGCACAGAATCTGGTTGACCATCCGGATCAGGTTAGCGTAACCGAAATTCCCGGTGAAGAAACCACGCTCGAGCTCCGTGTTGCACCTGAAGATATGGGCAAGGTGATCGGTCGTCAGGGCCGGATCGCCAAGGAAATCCGTACGATCATCAAGTCGGTTTCCCAGCGCAGAGGCGAGCACGTCAATGTCGAAATCGTTGACTAAAAAAACATGCGATATGTAGCCATATCGCATGTTTTTTCTTTATTAAGCGTAAGCATGCGCAGCAGCAAGGTGTTCAAGCTTCACACCACTTCCGCTCTTCTCTGTAAATTCCGCAGTGCACTGTTTAAAGTCGCTGAACTTTCTGCGTGCGAATTCCACATCCCCATATACCTTCCAGCAGCCTGTCATTTTACTGCCTTTCCCCTTGTTCTCTATAAAGCCGGAAACATCCTCCGGTGGGTAACCAAGGAACAGGCCGATCTCATGTGGAAATTCCGGTTGGGAGTTTAAACGGCGGATCAGTTCATGAACACACGCCATCCATTTCCCCTGCGGATAGCCTTCTTTTCGTAGAATACTCGAGGCCAGTGAGTCCCGGAGATCCCTGTCCAGCCACTGTGGTCTGAACAGATATAGCAATACGCGGCGTTCACTATACCGCAAAGGTATGATATAGATCCCGCTCGGGCTAAGCCTTCGGTTCAGATCCTGCAACTCGGCAATGACCTGCAGCTTTGATTCATATTCACAGTTAAACAGATTGCCTGTCTTTAAACCGGCCAGTGTTGGTGCACTGCATTGTACCAGAAACTGTTCTGACATTCTGTCCCCCTCAGATTACTGCGCTGCATGCTCATTCAGGATTGCTTTCAGCGCCGCTCGCGAGCTTGAATGGCTCCGTACGATCTTTGTTGAAGAGCCCTGAAGCTCACTCATAGCGCATTGAACCATTTTATGGGAAATCGTATCAGTAAAGACAACGAGCATGTCCGGCGTTCCCAGGCGGCTCTTCATACCGCCCTTCATTTTACAGAAGACCTTCGCATTGCAGTTATATTCACGGCAAATATCCTTATACTGCCGTTCCATGCACTCATTACCCCCAAGGATGACTACACTCATTATATTCATCTCCATAAAGGTTAGCTTTTGCTAACTGTGTCTCATTCATTAAGTTAGCTTTCGCTAACTCGATTTTATTATACCTCTTTTGTCACAAATGTCAATCTTTTTCTGGATTCTTTCTTTAATTTCTACAGTTAATTTTTGTTCTGCACTTGTTTTTTCTGCAGTCATCGATATAATGTAATTAAAGACGCTTTATACGCGTTATATTGTTATGGCAGAGTAGAAATCTGCGGGTTAAGTGCCTGAAGGACGGGGAGTTGTCTTCGGGACGAAAAAAGGAACCCTTTTGCCATGCAGATTTCGCATCCCGCTGTCACATACCGGGCTTCCTCCTCTATGTGGCGTAAGAATTGCCATATAAGGAGGTTTTTTTATGAGTCATTCCCTTCTCTCCCCTTCCTACTGGAAATCCGCTGTTGCGGAAGTACACAACCTCAGGCGGCTGATCTTCGCAGCGCTCATCTGCGCGCTTTGCATCGCAGTCAGTGCTCTCTATATTCCGATTGGCGATAATCTGCGCATTAAATTTACATTCTTCCTGAATGCCGTCGGATGTGCGGTATATGGTCCGGTCATAGGCATTCTGACCGCAATCGTCAGTGATACGCTTGGATATATTCTTTTCCCAAGTGGCGCGTATTTCCCTGGCTATCTTCTGAGTGCCATAGCCGGTAATCTGGTTTATGCCCTGCTTCTGTATCGGAGAAAAATCACGGTGCTGCGGCTTTTCTCTGCAAAGCTGATCGTGAATTATGGTGTCAATGTACTGATGGGGAGCGTCTGGAGTGCCATGCTGTACGGGAAGGGATACTTTTATTACCTGTTTAAAAGTCTCATCAAGAACACCCTGCTGCTACCGATCGAGGTGATCCTTATGGCTATGGTTTTTGCTGTATTGATCCCCCCTTTTGCGAAGGTAAATATGCTGCCGGAGCACAGCACTGCTGAGCTTCGAAAGCTTTCGGTCAGTTCTTCCGCTTTTACTGTACTGGGTCTGGACCTGATCGTAGCAGGTCTGTTCAGTTTTATCTACAATGCAACACTGGACAGCTCTCAGCAGCTTTACCTGATTTTAGGTGCTGTGCTGATAATTGTGGGTGCAATTCTGTTTATTACGGGCATCCAGCTTGCAAAAAAGCACACTGACACTCTGTAATAAATTTTCCGTTGGTCTTATACTTCTGCAGCGCCGCCGTTTGACACCGGCGGTGCTTTTTCCTTGCCTGAAAGGTAGCAGAGTGATATAATTAAAATAATCTCCAGTATGAAATAAAGGAGCTAATATTTATGAAAAAGAAATATCTGGAAGGTGGAGAAATCGTAAACACCCACGGTATTCAGGGGGAATTAAAAATTCTTCCATGGTGTGACGGGCCTGAATTCCTCAAAGCCTTCAAAACCTTTTATATTGACGGAACAGCCTATAAAGTCACATCCTCCCGGGTTCACAAGACCTTGCTTCTTGCAAAGCTCCAGGGTCTGGATGATGTAAATGACGCCATGAAATTAAAGGGAAAAACTGTCATGATCGACAGAGATTCAGCCCCGATCGCCGCCGGTCGTGTTTTCATCGCCGATCTGATTGGGCTGCCCGTTTATGCCGATGGCGCCGAAATCGGTACACTCTCTGACGTGCTTTCCGGTCCGGCAAATGATGTCTACATTATTAAGGGCGAACATGAGTACATGGTTCCGGCTGTTTCTGAATTTCTGGAAGACGTAAATGTAGATGAGGGTTATATTAAAATACGCCTGATCCCTGGGATGAGAACCGATGAGAATTGATGTCCTGACCTTATTCCCGGATACCATGAACGCGATCTTCCATGAGAGCATACTGGGCCGGGCTGTCAAAAAAGGGCTGCTGACTCTGGAAGCACATCAGATCCGCGACTATACTACCAATCGTCAGAATCAGGTGGACGACTATCCCTATGGTGGCGGTCAGGGTGCGATCATGCAGGCGGATCCGTTATATCGCTGCTGGACTGCTGTTCAGGATGAGATTGGAGGACATGCCCACACAATCTATATGTCTCCATGCGGCAGAACCTTTACCGAGGAAGACGCAAAGCGTCTGAGCACTATGGAAAACCTGATCCTTGTATGTGGGCATTACGAGGGCATCGATCAGCGTTTCATAGACGAGTGCGTAGATGAGGAGATATCTCTCGGCGATTTTGTGCTGACCGGTGGTGAGCTTGCGGCTATGGCTGTTACTGACGCTGTGTGTCGTCTTGTCCCCGGCGTTTTAAGCGAATCAGTCTGCTACGAGGACGAAAGCCATTGGAATGGGCTGCTGGAGTACCCACAATACTCACGCCCGGAGGTCTGGCACGGAATGGCCGTTCCACCGGTGCTCCTGTCAGGTAACCATCAGCTGGTAGACCGTTGGAGAACCAAGCAATCCATCTTCCGTACACGTGAACGCAGGCCCGATCTTGCAAAAAATATCACTCTGCCCCACAAAACCCGTGCCGAGAAGAAGTTCCTGCACGAATTGGAGACCGAATGGGAGGAATATTGTAATGAACGAAATATCAACCCTGAAGCAGTGGATTGAAGAGGCAAGCCGCATTGTCTTTTTTGGTGGCGCCGGCGTGTCTACGGAATCCGGTATCAAGGATTTTCGCAGCGTGGACGGACTCTACCATATGAAGTTTAAATATCCGCCGGAGACTATGCTGTCCCACACCTTTTATGAGCGTCACACAGAAGAATTTTACGATTTTTACAGAAATCAGCTTATGCCACCCGAGGAAATTGCGCCTAATCGCGCCCATCTACGGCTTGCAGAGCTTGAGCAGGAGGGAAAGCTGCTGGCGATCGTCACGCAAAATGTGGACGGGCTGCACGAAAAGGCCGGAAGTAAACGGATTTATAATCTACATGGGTCCATTTATCAGAACCGCTGCACAGCTTGCGGAAAACGCTTCGACGGTATGGAGGGCGCAAGGGTCATACGAAATGCCAGAGGTGTGCCCCGTTGCAGCTGTGGCGGGATCATAAAGCCAGACGTCGTTTTATATGAGGAGGGACTGGATGACGCAACTGTATCCGGAGCTCTCCAGGCAATCGAACAGGCTGATCTTCTGATCATCGGCGGTACCTCTCTGACCGTCTATCCCGCCGCCGGCCTGATCCGCTATTATGGCGGAAAACGTCTGGTACTGATCAATCGTGACGAAACGCCCTATGATACTCAGGCGGATCTGATCATCCGGGAACCCATCGGCCAGGTTTTTGCCCAGGTCTGACCGGCAACAAATCCGGTTGCTGTTATCAGCATATAGCCTGTTATGACCTTCGGGCTCATACAGCAGGATTGGACTGTTATACAGACCAAAGTGCTTCTGTATTTGCATTATATCTGACTTTGTAACTAAAAAGCTCTGCTGCAAAATATCATTGCAGCAGAGCTTTTCGCTGTTCACCCAGCGCCTGCAGGGCATATCAGCAAACAGTTTCAGTTTCAATTTCAGACATAATAGAGCATATCCGCAAAGTTCGGCAGCGGCCAGTATTCCTTACCCACGATGATTTCACAATGATCCGCAGCAGCACGCAGTTTTTCCATCGCAGGCAGTACCTTTTTGCAATAATAAGCAGCCTGATCTGCATTGGACCTGCCGGCATCACGTGCGTTCATAAGCTGTTCCAGCTCGTCACACGCTGCGTTTATTGCGTCGCAATCACGAGTCACAAAGGTCAGTATCTGTTCTTCTGTGCGAATGCTGAGGCTCGGACTGACGGCATGCTTTGCGGCAGCTGTGGACGCCACATCATTCATATATTTCAGCGCAGCAGGAATCAGCTGTCTTCTTGCCATACCCAGCATGGTCAATGCTTCAATATTGACAATTTTGGAGTAATGTTCCAGATTTACCTCATACCGGCTTCTCATCTCCACCGGAGACAGGACATTCATACGATCCATAAGCCGGATATTCTTTTCATCGATCAGCGCCGGCAAAGCATCAACCGTCGTTTTACGGTTGGACAGGCCACGGCTCTCAGCCTCTGTTTCCCATTCACTGGCGTAACCGTTACCGTTAAACAGGATGCGCCGATGCGCTTTGATCGTATTCCGTACCCATTTTGCTGCGTCTGTTCGAAAATCGGCAGAGTGCTCCATTTCATCCGCAAAATCGTGAAGGACCTCTGCCACAGCTGTATTCAGCACTGTATTCGCGTCTGAGAGATTGATGCTGGAGCCGGGCATGCGGAATTCAAACTTATTACCTGTAAACGCAAACGGAGAAGTCCGGTTACGGTCAGAATTATCACGTGGAAAAACAGGCAGTGTATCGACGCCAAGATCGATCTTTCCGTATTTATGCGCATGGTAGTCTTCCCCCTGCGCGATTGCGTCCAGAATTTCCCCAAGCTCATCTCCGACAAAGATTGAAACGATGGCAGGTGGTGCTTCAGACGCGCCCAGACGATGGTCATTCCCTGCCGTTGCTACAACTGCGCGCAGAAGGTCCTGATATTCATCTACCGCCTTGATGATCGCCGTCAGGAATGTAAGAAACTGGAGGTTATCCATAGGTGAACTTCCGGGATCAAGCAGATTTTCGCTGTCTGTAGCAAGAGACCAGTTATCATGCTTGCCCGAGCCATTAACCCCATCAAAAGGCTTTTCGTGCAGCAAACAGACCAGGCCGTGCCGATCAGCTACCTTTTTCATAAACTCCATGGTCAGAAGATTTGCATCCACTGCTCTGTTTGCGGTGTCAAACACAGGCGCAAGCTCGTGCTGCGCAGGAGCAACCTCATTATGTTCCGTTTTCGCAGGGACGCCAAGCTTCCACAGCTCCTCATCCAGGTCCTTCATAAATTCAGCTACCTGACGGCGGAGCACGCCAAAATAATGTTCATCCAGCTCCTGCCCCTTGGCTGCAGAATGCCCAAACAGAGTACGGCCGGTCAGGATCAGATCTTCACGTCTGGCATAATCTTCCTTCCGAATCAGGAAGTATTCCTGTTCCGCGCCTACGGTAGCATTTACATGTGACACCTGCTTGCCAAAGAGCTTAAGGACACGGATTGCCTCGTCAGAAACGCGGCGCATAGACCTGAGCAATGGTGTTTTGTTGTCAAGTGCTTCCCCGGTATAGGAGCAGAAGGCAGTCGGAATGCAAAGGCAACCATCCTTTACAAACGCATAGCTGGTAGGATCCCAGGCTGTATAGCCTCTTGCTTCACAGGTTGCGCGCAGGCCACCGGAGGGAAAGGATGAAGCATCAGGCTCACCCTGGATCAGTTCCTTACCCTTGAATTCCATGATCGTAGAGCCGTCTCTCTTAGGCGAGATAAAGCTGTCATGCTTTTCAGAGGTTACACCCGTCATGGGCTGAAACCAGTGGGTAAAATGAGTTGCGCCCTTCTCAATTGCCCAGTCCTTCATAACACTGGCTACAATATTTGCAACCTCCTGGTCAAGAGGCTTGCCATCTTCGATCGTACCCTTCAGACTTTTATAGGTCGCGCTGGGAAGTCTCTCCATCATAACCCGTTCATTGAATACCATGGAGCCGTAGATTTCGGTTGTTTTTGCTGACATACACCTAACTCCTTTACAGACGATAACATTCTAAACATGCAGGTAAGCTCTTCATCAGCCTTCCGCAATAGCAGTTATATTCTGAAATATTATACTTCTTTTTTGTATATATGTCTATTTTTAATTTTCGGTGTACAGTTTTCTGGTTATTTCATCAGGAAATCTAACTGAAGCGGATTGAAATCTGTCTGAAATATAAGAAAAAGCGGTGCCGAAAACGGCACCGCTTTTTACGATTCTGATGATCAGCCCTTAACAGCTGCTGCAACCTCTGCAGCAAAGTCGGACTCAGCCTTCTCAATGCCTTCGCCTCTGGTATAGTGAACAGCATCGACAAACTTGATGGAAACGCCAAGCTTCTTGCCCGCGTCAGCAATATAGCCTGCGACATCGCCCTTAAAGAGATCGGAGCGGACAAACTCCTGCTGCAGCAGGCAGTTATCCTTGTAATAAGCATTGATCTTACCGGCAGCGATCTTCTGCTTTACCTGCTCAGGCTTGTTTGCGGTCTTGGGATCGTTGTTCATCATTTCAACCTGAACAGCAAGCTCATGGTCGATGGTCTCCTGAGGAACAAGCGCCTTATCCCAGTAAGCAGGGCTCATAGCAGCAATCTGCATTGCAACGTTCTTACCGATTTCGGTTACATCGGCATCGCCATCAACAGCCAGATTGACAAGAACGCCATGGGAACCGCCAGCGTGTACATAGCAGACGCTGCTGTTCTCAGCGAAGCGAACAAAGCGGCGGATCTGAATGTTCTCACCGATGGACATAACACGATCCTGCATAACCTCGGTGATGGTCAGCTCAGTGCCAGGATAGGTGCAGGCCTTCAGTGCCTCAACATCAGCAGGAGCATTCACAGCAACAGCCTCAGCCAGAGCCTTAACAGTGTTCTTGAAAGCATCGGTACCGGCAGCGAAGTCGGTCTCGCAGTTTACCTCGATGACAACGCCCACGCCATTGAAGACATCGGCATATGCCATACCCTCTGCAGCAACACGGCCAGCCTTCTTAGCAGCCTTAGCCAGGCCCTTTTCACGAAGATAGTCGATTGCAGCATCCATATCGCCATCAGTTGCCATGAGAGCCTTCTTGCAGTCCATCATGCCAACGTTGGTCATTTCACGCAGCTTCTTTACATCAGCAGCAGTAATAGCCATTATAATTACCTCCCGTATAATCAGTCAAAATTACGAATTACTCAGCAGCGGGAGCCTCTGCGGCAGCCTCAGGTGCTGCAGCGTCATCGCCCTGCTTGCCTTCCTGCACAGCATTTGCCATGGTAGCGGAGATCAGCTTGATCGCACGGATTGCATCGTCATTACCGGGGATCACATAGTCGATCTCATCGGGATCACAGTTGGTATCAACAATTGCGACGATTGGAATGTGCAGCTTGCGAGCCTCAGCAATTGCGTTGCGCTCCTTGCGAGGGTCAACGATAAACAGAGCACCGGGCAGCTTCTTCATATTCTTAACACCGCCGAGGTACTTTTCGAGCTTTTCAATCTCAAGAGTCAGCTTTGCAACTTCCTTCTTGGGGAGCATTGCAAAGGTACCGTCCTCCTGCATTTTCAGCAGCTGGTTCAGACGGTCAACACGGCTACGCATGGTCTTGAAGTTGGTGAGCATACCGCCGAGCCAACGGGCATTGACATAGTACATGCCGACGCGCTCTGCCTCTTCCTTGACTGCTTCCTGAGCCTGCTTTTTGGTGCCGACAAACAGGATGCTCTCGCCGTTTGCAGCGAGGTCACGGACAAAGTTGTAGGACTCTTCGAGCTTCTTAACGGTCTTCTGCAGGTCGATGATGTAAATGCCGTTTCTCTCGGTGTAGATATAGGGCTTCATCTTGGGGTTCCATCTTCTGGTCTGATGACCAAAATGGACGCCTGCTTCGAGCAACTGCTTCATGGATACGACTGACATAGTATTTTCCTCCTTTTAAGTTATGCCTCCACCCCAATCATCTCCCTGCCAGACCACGTGTGGCACTATGACAGAAATCCTCTGGGTGTGTGAAGTTGTGTGCACCCTATGTTATGGAGCACAGCCTTTAAATTGTACTACATTTTACAGAGCAATGCAACCGGAATTTTATTTTTTCGGGGCGAAAATTGAGGTGTTTCCGCTCCAAACTACCGCAGATCGGTGCTTGCAAGCAATCCCCCCATATGCTATGATAGGTTACACGCTGACCCGACCTGGCGATCCTCCGGGCGGCCGAAGAAAGGAGCCCCTATCATGAGCTATGCTGACAGCATATTCATCCGGAATTGCCGTGAAATTCTGGATCACGGCGTCTGGGATACTGATCTGCAGGTACGCCCCCATTGGGATGACGGCACCCCTGCGCATACCGTAAAAAAATTCGGCATTGTCAACCGCTACGACCTTTCCACGGAATTTCCGATCCTGACGATCCGCCGTACCTACTGGAAAACAGCAGTAGATGAGCTGCTCTGGATCTGGCAGAAGAAATCCAATAACATTGCCGATCTGAATGGGCACATCTGGGATTCCTGGGCCGATGAAAACGGTTCTATCGGAAAGGCCTACGGCTATCAGCTGGGCGTAAAGCACCATTATCCGGAAGGTGATATGGACCAGGTTGACCGCGTACTTTACGACCTGAAGCATAACCCTGCCAGCCGGCGCATTCTTACCAATATCTATAATTTTCAGGACCTGCATGAAATGGCCCTTTACCCCTGTGCCTATTCCATGACCTTTAATGTCAGCGGGAACACCCTGAACGCTATCCTGAACCAGCGCTCCCAGGACATGCTCGCTGCGAACAACTGGAATGTTGTCCAGTATGCGGTGCTGGTGTATATGATGGCACAGGTCAGCGGTCTTAAGCCCGGTGAGCTGGTACACGTGATTGCCGACGCCCACATTTATGACAGGCATGTACCTATTATTGAAAAAATGCTGACTCAGCCGCAAAAGGCTGCGCCGAAGTTTTTGATGGACTCCTCTGTTACAGATTTTTATGCCTTCACCCGTGACAGCTTCCGGGTTGAAGATTACCAGTACGCGCCCTTTGAGGACAAGATTCCCGTCGCGATCTGAGAGGAGATTTTACCATGGAACTGATCGTAAATGTTAACAGCCGCGACTGGGGCATAGGATATGACGGAAAGCTTCTTGTTTCCATCTCCGCTGACCTGAAGCGCTTTCGTCAGCTTACTACAGGCAAGACCGTAATCCTTGGTCGGAAGACTCTTTCTACATTCCCCGGCGGGCGCCCGCTGAAAAACCGCCGGAATATCATACTTTCTTCCTCTCTGGAAGCGCTCGAAGGGGCCGAGGTCTGTCACACAGCAGGCGAGCTCTTTGCACGTTTGCAGGACTGTGACCTGTCTCAGGTATCTGTGATCGGTGGTGCCTCCGTTTATGAGCTTCTGCTTCCTTACTGTGATATCGCCTACATAACAAAAAGCCGCTATGATGGTCCTTCAGATGCCTTCTTCCCAAACCTGGATGCCATGGACAGCTGGTCCATTATCGAAGCTGATGCGCCTGAAGAAGAAAACGGTATAAGCTTTCAGTATATCACCTACCGGAACAGCTCACCGCTGCCGCTTGGTGCTTCTCCCATTACGGAACAGCCCTGAGCAATGGATCCCGTATGGATTCCACGCTTGACACTGAAATTATTTTTGATATAATAAGAAATTAGTGATATAAGTTAATGCGTTGAAGGAGACAGCCACACAGACCTCTTGGACATCCTGCAGGACTTTACCCTGCAGCTTACAGAGAGAAAGCTCACCGGCTGAAAGGTTTTCCGAAAAGAGCTGTGTCAATTCCCTCCCGAGCAGCCTGTGCCAACAGTTCCCTACGGACTCAGTAGTGCAGGCCGGTTAGCCCCGATAGCAGCAGAAAAGTGCCGCAGCAGCAGCTGCGGAATATTGGGTGGTACCACGGAGAAATCAGCTTCGTCCCTTTGGGATGGAGCTGTTTATTTTTTTCGCCCCGATGTGAAAATCATTTACATGGAGGTTCATTATGGAACAAAAAATCAAGAGCCTGCGTGAGCAGGTGGAAACAGCGATCAATGCTGTGAACTCCAAAGAAGAGCTGTCTGCCTTCTGGCAGCAGTATCTCAGTAAAAAAGGAAGCATCCCCAGCCTCATGAAGGGACTGGGCGCAGTCGCCAAGGAAGACCGACCTGCCATGGGCAAGCTGATCAATGAATTTAAGGATCAGGTTCAGGCCCGCTATGATGAGCTTGCGGCCAGGCTCGAGGAGCTGGAGCTGCAGGCCCGTAACCGCAACGAGCAGGTTGATATTACGCTCCCCGCAAAGAAGCGTACCACCGGCGGGCTGCATCCCCTCACCATCACGCGCGACGAAATTATCGACGTCTTTTCCGGCATGGGCTTTGAGGTGTTCGAGTCCCCTGAGATTGAAGACGATGACCACAACTTCACCCGTCTGAACGTCGCAAAGAATCATCCCGCCCGCGATATGCAGGACACCTTTTATGTTGCTGAGGATATTGTTCTTCGCACACATACCAGTGGTGCGCAGATCCGCCGTATGGATCTCGGGAATCTCCCCATCAAGATGCTCTCTCCCGGCCGGGTATTCCGCTCCGACTCCGACGCCACACATTCTCCCCAGTTTCATCAGATGGAGGGACTTGTCGTCGACAAAAAGATCACACTCTGCGATCTGCAGGGAATGCTGGACGAGTTCTGCCGCAAGATTTTCGGCAGCAATGTTCGTACCCGTCTGCGTCCCAGCTACTTCCCCTTTACCGAGCCCTCCGTCGAGGTAGACGTCAGTTGCTTCGAGTGCGGTGGTTGTGGCTGTTCCCTCTGTAAGGGTACCGGCTGGATTGAGGTCCTTGGCGGAGGCATCGTCCATCATAAGGTACTTGAGAACTGTGGCATCGACCCCAATGAATATTCCGGTCTGGCTTTCGGTATCGGCATTGAACGTATTGCAATGCTGAAATACGGTATTAACAATATTGGGCTGCTTTATGAGAACGATCTGCGATTCCTGAAGCAGTTCAAGGACTAAGGAGGGAATACATATGAAGGTACCTTTCAGCTGGCTTAAGGAATTTGTTGATATAGACGTAAGTGCGCAGGAGCTCGAGAGCAAGCTGTTCAGCTGCGGCTTCGAGGTTGAAGAGCTCATCGACATCGGTAAAGATATTACAGGTGTCGTAGTCGGCAAGGTCGTTGAATGCGAACCGATTCCCGACACCCATCTGCACGTTTGCAAGGTCGACGCAGGCACCGGTGAGCTCCTGCAGATCTGCTGCGGCGCCGATAACGTCTGTGCAGGCGGCGTTTATCCTGTCGCTCTGGTTGGTGCAACCGTCGTTGAAACAGCAAAGGATCATAAAACCGTAATCGGTATTACAAAGATCAAGAAGGGCAAACTCCGCGGCTATGAGTCCTGCGGCATGCTTTGCAGCGGCACAGAGCTTGGCATCAATGATGATCTTTACCCCGGTGCTGATTATAATGGTCTTCTGGTTCTGCCCGAAGACTCCGTCATTGGTGCGGATATCAAGCCGATCGTTGGTCTGAATGACTATATTTTTGATATTTCCATCACAGCAAACCGTGCCGACTGCCAGTCTGTACTGGGCATTGCCCGTGAGGTTGCTACCGTTCTGGGAAAAGAGCTGAAGATGCCGGCTACTGATTATGTGGAAAGCGACTACATCTATGAGGGTCTGAATATCACTGTGGAAGCACCTGATCTCTGCCCCCGCTACCTCGGTCATGGCGTGCGTAATATCACGCCCGGTGTTTCTCCTGCATGGATGCGCCGTAATCTGGCACTTTGTGGTCTGCGCAGCATCAGCAATGTAGTTGATATTACAAACTATGTCATGCTTGAAATCGGTCAGCCTATGCACGCTTTCGATATGGACACACTGGAAAGCCGCCAGATCATTGTCCGCCGCGCTGCAGAGGGTGAAGGGATCACCACTCTGGATGGCAAAGAGTTTCAGCTGAACCCTGCGAACCTTGTAATCTGCGACGGCAGCAAGCCTGTTGCGCTGGCCGGAATCATGGGTGGTGAAAACAGTGAGATCACTGACAACACCACGCAGTTGCTGTTCGAATCGGCTAAATTCATGCGTGACAACGTCCGCAAGACAGCCAGAAGCCTGGGCCAGAACACAGACGCCTCTTCCCACTACGAAAAAGGCATTTCCGAGTACACCTGTGAGCTAGGTATGGCACGCGCCCTGCACCTGATCCAGGAGCTCGGCTGCGGTGAAGTTACCTCAAGCGCATTTGACTGTTCTGCCGGTGCCCCCCGTGAAGGAAAGCATTTTACCGCTACACTTTCCGGCATCAACAATATTCTCGGCATTGAGGTTCCCGCCGGGGATGTCGTTGATATTCTGACCCGGCTCCACTTCGAGGTAAAACTCGACGGAGATCTGATGGATGTCACAGCTCCCCGCTATCGCGAAGACATTGAGATTGGTGAGCCCGATCTGGCGGAGGAGGTTATCCGTGAATATGGCTATGATCATATCGTGCCCACCTTCCTGAGTGCATCTGCCGTTACCAATGGTGGACTGAATGCAGCACAGAAGAAGGTTGCAAAGCTGAAACGAACCATGTGCGCGCAGGGCTTCTATGAAATTTCTACACTGGCCTTCTATGCCGATTCTGATCTGGATGCCCTTCACCTTGCAGAAAATGCTCCTGAACGCACGAATATCAAGCTGCTTAACCCAATCTCCTCCGCGCTGACCACCATGCGTCCGCTGCTGGCCCCCTCCATGCTGAACACTGTGGTCGACAACCTCAAAAAGGGTAACAACGCCGGCCGTTTCTTTGAGTACGGAAATATATATATTCCCAGACAGCTTCCTGTTACTGAGCTCCCCATCGAAATTCCCCACCTTGGCTTCGCAGTATTCGGTGCTGATGAAGACTTCTTCACCGTAAAAGGTGCTGTTGAGGGGCTGGGCGAAGCCTTCGGCCTGAGCTTCACCTATGAGCGCGCCGAGGACATCCCATATCTGCATCCCGGCATTTCCGCCTATATTCTTTGCGACGGTCAGCGCATTGGTTCCTTTGGTAAGCTTGCAAATGAAGTAACCCGCGAGCTTGACCTGCCCAAGGACAGTAAGGAAAGCCACAAGATCTTCCTCGGAGAATTGGATTACAGTGTTCTTGCCTCCCTGATGCCCGGAACGATCCGTTACCAGCCCATTTCGGAATTTCCCGAGGTTACCCGTGACCTTTCCCTGGTTGTGGACGAAAGCATGACCTGTGGCACTCTGACCGAGGTTATCGCAGGCGCCTGCAAGCAGATTGGCAGTGTCGACCTGTTCGACGTGTATCGTGGTAAACAGATTGGCGAGGGCAAGAAGAGCATGACGTTTAACATTTCCTTCCTGCCCACCGACAAAGCACTGGAGCCGGCGGATGTTGACCGCTTTATCAAGAAGATCCTTGGCAATCTGAAGCACAAGCTCGGTGTTGAAATCCGATGATCTGATTCCTTATACCTTTACTTGGTGATCAAAAACTCAGCCCCGGACCATAAGGCCCGGGGCTGAACTGCGTTTAACTCGTTATATAAAACTATGAAGCACAAAAATCAGTTGTTCTCATAGAGCATCATTTTAGTTGTGATCATTCTTCGATGAACATCTGTCAGACGGTCTACGAATTCAAGTATACAGTTCTCCCGCAATACTGATCACACAATATACTGGAGCTTTGCAACCTCCACGCCATCACGGTAATAAATCCGCGGAACACGCTTATTGATATCGCAGACCAGTTCGTAGGAAATCGTGCCAAGCTGATCTGCCATAGCGTCCCAGGTATTCTCTTCCTCGCCGTCCCGGCCGATGACCGTTACCGTATCACCAACCTGCGCCTCCGGCACATCTGTAATATCCACCATACACATATCCATGCAGATCCGACCAACGACAGGAACACGTTTCCCATGCAGGATAAAGGAGAACTGATTGCTGAGGCGACGGTTCAGGCCGTCTGCATAGCCAATCGTACAGACCGCGAGCTTCCGCCTGCTGTCTGTCCGGTAAGTACGACCGTAGCTGACTGTGATGCCCTCCTCAAAGGGTCTGATCGCTGCGATCGTGGTCTTCAGACTCATAAGAGGATGAAGCTCCATCATTCCATGAAGGTCCCCGGACGGGTCAAGGCCATAGGTGGCAATTCCCGGTCGGACCATATCATGCGCATATTCAGGATAGGCTATCGTAGCACCGCTGTTTGCACAATGTACGATCTTCGGTCTGATCCCCTGTGTCTCCAGTGCGGAAACAACCTCCATAAAGCGGCTATACTGCATTCTGGTGTAGGCATCTTCTGCCGGCGTATCACTGACCGCAAAATGCATAAAAATTCCCTCGACCATAAGCCCTGGCAGTCCGTACAGTTCAACCAGCTCCGGTATTGTTTCCGGCCGGTCGTAGGCAAAAAAGCCCAGACGGGACATGCCCGTATCAACCTTCATATGGATCTTCAGTTGTTTTCCGCTGTCTGCAAGCCGTTCACTGAGCTGGCGTCCATACTCGATACTGTGGACCTCCTGTGTAATATCAAGATCAGCTTCCTCCACGGCAAATTCCGCCGGTGTGTAGCCAAGGATCAGGATCGGCAGCTTAATGTCCGCACGGCGTAGCTGCAGGGCCTCTTCAAAATTCGAAACAGCAAGATATCCGGCCCCCAGCTGTTCAAGCTCCCGTGAGATCATAACAGCGCCGTGCCCATAGGAGTCGGCCTTCACAACGCCCAAAAAGCGTGTTGACGCCGGCAGTTTTTCCATACAGGCCTGCATATTCATGGCAAGGTGATCCAGATTGACCTCTGCCCATGTACGTTTCAGAAAATTCATTTTTGATCGCTTCTTTCCTGCATTCTATTATCAGCTTTATTCCAAAGCTTTCAGCACCCTGGGAAGGTACTCGATCATATCTGTCGGCAGCATGCTTCTTCGGCCATAGACTTCTGCACAAAGATCACCTGCAGCACCATGGAGCCATACAGCTGCCGCTGCAGCTTTCGCCGGTTCCATTCCCTGCCCCAGCAGACAGGCCATGATTCCGGACAGGACATCACCGCTGCCACCAACTGCCATCCCGGGGTTGCCTGTAGAGTTGATATAAACCGAGCCCTCCGGAGATGCTGTAACCGTACGATAGCCCTTCAGCACAACGACCGTCCCGGTCTCCCTTGCCAGCTGTTTTGCTGCCTCCAGCCTGCCGTTGCTCAGATCACCTCCAAGGCGTTTGAACTCGCCCTCATGCGGCGTCAGTACAACCGGCATAACTGCCTGTCTGAGCGCAGCAACATGGCTGGAAAATACGTTCAGCCCGTCGGCATCCAGCAGGACCGGGCATTCCGCCTTTCTGATCAGAAGCTGCGCAAGCTCCGCCGTATCCGCATTCCGGCCCACCCCCGGTCCAAACAGGCAGGCATCCATATCAACAAGCCTGCGCTGGATTTCCGAAGCTGCAGCTGCTGAAAGCGTTCCTTCCCCGGTAGCAGGCAACGGAAACACCACAGGCTCCTCTACCTTCGCCGCAATGACCGGATACACAGATTCCGGTACTCCGAGATACACAAGTCCTGCTCCGGTCCGCAAGGCAGCCCTGGCCGCCATGACCGCAGCACCGGTAAAGCCTCGGGAGCCGCAAAGCAGCAGCAGCTTCCCGTAGTCACCCTTATGGCTCTCAAGGCTGGCCGTGGGAAGCCAGGACTTCACGAGCTCAGCGGTGACATATTCTCCGTCAAAACGCACTGTGTCCTTTGCCTCCTGGGGAATTCCGATATCATGGACCGCCAGGTGCCCGGTATATTCAGTACCGGGTGGCAGGAGCTGGCCGGTTTTAGGCAGGTTAAATGTGACAGTGGTCTCTGCATGAACCGCACAGCCCAGGACCCGACCGCTGTCGGCATGAATACCACTGGGGATATCGCAGGCCAGGATTGAACAGCCCGACGCATTGATCCTTTGGATCAGCGATTCATAGTGACCGGTGATCTCACGGCTGAGGCCAGTGCCAAACAGTGCGTCAACGATCAGGCTGCACCCTTCAAAGCTCAGACTTTCTTCTTTATAGTCCTCCAAAAGACCGCCTGCTTCCTTCAGAAGCTCTTCCATTTTGCAGGAATCCTCTGTCATCCTGCTACGTGATCCAACCATAAAGCAGCGGACATGGTAGTGTTTTCTGACGAGATACATTGCCACCGCGATCCCATCGCCGCCGTTATTTCCACTACCGCAAAAGATCAGAATATTCCCGGTTTTCCCGACGAGCAGCTTTTCTGCCTCCTCCGCCGCCCCGAAGGCCGCTCTCAGCATAAGCGTATCAGAGGGGATCCCACAGGATTCGATCGCATAGGTATCCATCGCCTTCATGGCCGCACTACCTGCAAATTTCATGCTTCCATCCCCTTGAGCCTCGAGTGCATGTACTTCCGCATCGCTTCGCGGAAGCGCTTGGAGGGCTGGAACACTACAAAGCCATAGCCGCCCTCCTGCTTCTCATAGATAAAAAACCACTGATTTGCAGAGTTTTTTGAGGACACTGCCCGGATAATTTCGGAAACACGGTAGTCCTTTGTTTCACCTTCATATTCGGCCGTATAGGGTGCCATAACACAGATCTGCTTATAATTTACAGACACAAGTGTCTTACGCTTACGTTTCGCCATGATCTTATCAATGTCGAGCTCACCGTTTGTAAAGGAGTATTCAAATTCCACTCCCTGAAATTTGATCCCCAGATAAGCCCCCACGACGAGAATTACCAGCATAGCCGGGAAAATCGCAGACAGCAGGATAAAGCAGGCAAACGCAAGTACTGCCGCAACTACGACAAAAAGCAGCGAAAGTAGCAGATTGAGCAACCCCTTGCGCTTAACAACCAGTTCTTCCACAAATGTATCGGTTTCATATGTATTCATAAGCTTCCCCCTGTGCGCGGACTGCGCATGGAATTCCTCCGGTATCGGAGTTCTTATTATTATATTCTATTTTGAATTGCACGTCAATTTAGACCGTAAAATTTAGTCACCGAGCGCAGGCCCCACAGACTGGCAGCCGGAATCTGCTGTACGAGGAAGCTCGTAGCCATGCACGATTATCAGTTTCCGATTTACAGTTTTCCGAATTTTACCGCCCCGGTATAATTTCGCCATGTCATGTATTAATTTATGCAATGTCCAGTTTTAATACTTTCATTTTACCGCTAAATTTATTTTTCATAATTTTACTGTCCAGTTTTTCGTTGATTTATTATTTTGAACACGATTTTGCAGGCTTTTCTTCATCTTATTTCATATTTTATGCACAATTTTCTATCAAGGTCTGACTGTATCATGTATTTTCATACAAAAATGAAAATTTTAGTTTTTTCACTTGCATTTTTATCACTTTTCCTGTATTATGTTTTCAGCAAAAAGGTACAAATGAATTCTGCACGTGAATGGGATTCATTTTGTCAGTTTTTCAGTTAAAACCTGCTGCAGTTTTGCAGACATTACTTTGAAAGGTCGTAATTATCATGGCAATCAATAACGCTTACCTGAATGGTATCTACGAAGACCTCGCTTCCCGCTATGCCGAGCAGCATGAGTTCCTCGAGGCTGTCAATGAAGTTCTTGAAACTCTGGTTCCTGTCGTCGAGGCTGATCCCCGCATCGAGAAGCAGAACATCATCGGCCGTATTGTTGAGCCCGAGCGTGCAATCATGTTCCGTGTTCCCTGGGTTGATGACAATGGCAATGTTCAGGTCAACCGCGGCTACCGCGTTCAGTTCAACTCTGCAATCGGCCCCTACAAGGGCGGCCTTCGTTTCCGCAACAATGTAACCCTGGGCATGATCAAGTTCCTGGGCTTCGAGCAGATCTTCAAGAACGCTCTCACCACCCTCCCCATGGGCGGCGGCAAGGGTGGCTCCGACTTCGATCCCAAGGGCAAGTCTGACGCCGAGGTTATGCGTTTCTGCCAGAGCTTCATGACTGAGCTCGTCAAGTATATCGGACCTGATACCGACGTTCCCGCAGGCGATCAGGGTGTTGGCGGTCGTGAGATCGGTTACCTGTTCGGCCAGTACAAGCGTATGACCGATACCTGGTCCGGCGTTCTTACCGGCAAGGGTCTGTCCTATGGTGGTTCTCTGGCTCGTACCGAAGCTACCGGCTATGGTCTCTGCTACTTCGCTGATGCTTATCTGAAGGCCAATGGCAAGAGCTTCGAGGGCAAGCGTGTGATCGTTTCCGGTTCCGGTAACGTCGCAATCTACGCAAACCAGAAGGCTACCCAGCTGGGCGGCAAGGTTATCGCAATGTCCGATTCCAACGGCTACATTGTGGATGAGAACGGCATTGACTACAAGGTCATGCAGGTCATCAAGGAGCAGAAGAGAGCCAGAATCTCCACCTACCTTGAGTATGTCCCCACTGCAAAGTATGTTGAAGGCTGCTCCGGCATCTGGACTGTTCCCGCTGACATCGCACTTCCCTGCGCAACCCAGAATGAGATTGACGCTGCTTCCGCTCAGGCTCTCGTCAACAACGGCGTGATTGGTGTCTTTGAAGGCGCTAATATGCCCTGTACTCCTGAGGCTATTGCCGTTATCAAGGGCGCAGGCCTGCTTTACAGCCCCGGTAAGGCTTCCAACGCAGGTGGTGTTGCTACCTCCGGTCTTGAGATGTCTCAGAACTCCGAACGCCTCAGCTGGTCCTTCGAAGAGGTCGATTCCAAGCTCAAGGGCATCATGGAGACCATCTATGCCGACTGCGCCAACGCTGCAGCCAAGTACGGCATGGAAGGCGACATCCAGGCTGGTGCAAATATCGCCGGTTTCCTGAAGGTCTGCGACGCTATGCTGGCTCAGGGTGTTTGCTGATTTCAGGTTCATCTGTTTCTTCTCATGGCTCCGCTTCTGCGGAGCCATGTTTTTTCTGTCACGATATAAAAAATTACCTGCAGCAAAGTGCTGCAGGCAATTTTTATGAGAGCTACGTAAAATAAGAGCTGTCGGCTTACTGCATCAGAGAGCATACAAGGTCCGTATAAGCACTGGGGTCCTCCAGAGGGAGGTCCGCGATCAAAAGTGCCTGGGCATACAGGAGCTGTGCATATTTACCGGCCTTTTCACGGTCGGAGTCATAAGCATTTTTCAGTGCCGCAAATGCAGCATGCTCGGCATTGAGTTCCATAATCCTGCCAGCTTCCAGTTTTTCGGTGGGTGCTACCTTATTCAGATATTTTTCCATTTCAAAGCTGAGACCGGAATCAGGAACAAGGCAGACAGGATGGCTTCTCAGCTTGTTGGAGATCCGGACCTCCTTCAGCTTCTCGCCGACTGTTTCCTTTACAAATTCCAACAGTTCCTTATATTCTTCGTTCTCCTGTTCCTTGGCTGCCTTCTCTTCGTCAGTCTCAAGCCCCAGGTCCTCTGCGGAAACAGAACGGAATTCCTTCTCATTATAATTCACAAGGGAATTCATGATAAATTCATCCACGTCATCCGTCAGCAGCAGGATATCATAGCCGCGGTCACGTACAGGCTCCGTCTGCGGCAGCTGCTTCAGCTTGGTACGGCTTTCACCTGCAGCAAAGTAAATATACTTCTGTTCTTCACCCATTGCCTCCACATACTCGCTGAGGCTGACATACTTATCCTCTCTGTCACTCCAGAAGAGCAGCAGATCCTTGACCATATCCTTATGTGCGCCATAGTCAGAAACGGCACCATATTTCAGCTGGACACCAAAGGTCGTGAAGAATTTTTCATAAGCCTCTCGGTCATTTGTCATCAGCTTGTTGAGCTCGGATTTGATCTTCTTCTCAAGATTCGACGCAATGCGCTTCAGCTGACGATCATGCTGCAGCATTTCACGGGAAATATTCAGGCTAAGATCAGGAGAATCCACAATGCCCTTCACAAAGCAGAAATGCTCGGGGATCAGGTCCTCACAGGTATCCATGATCAGGACACCGTTGGAATAGAGCTGCAGGCCCTTCTTAAACTCCTTTGTATAGAAATTATAGGGTGCCGTAGCAGGAACAAACATCAGTGCCTTATAGGTTACCGCACCTTCCACACTTGCATTGATCCGGACAACAGGCTTCTCATAATCGTTGAATTTGTCCATATAATACTGGTCATACTCTTCGTCTGTTACCTCGTCCTTGTTTCTCTGCCAGATTGGAACCATGGAGTTCAGTGTCTTGTCTTCGGTATATTCCTGATACTCAGTCTTCTTTTCACCGTCATCCCCATCAACTTCAACCGGTCTGGAGCCGGTAACCTGCATATGAATCGGGTAGCGAATGTAATCAGAGTACTTCTTGACCAGGTTCTGCAGCGTGTACTGGCTCATGTAGCGGTCGTAATCCTCATCCTCTGTGTTATCCTTAAGCTTAAGGATAACATCTGTACCGCAATGGTCACGCTCGCAGGCAATCACAGTGTATCCATCAGCGCCCTCGGACTGCCACATATTGGCCTCCTCCGCACCGTATTTTCTGGAGATCACAGTGACATTGTCAGCGACCATAAAGGCAGAATAAAAACCAACACCAAACTGGCCAATGATATCCACTGCCTGCTCAGAATTTTCAGCAGCCTTCATGTCCTGCTTAAACTGATAGGAGCCGGACTTTGCAATGGTACCGAGGTTGTTCTCCATCTCTTCCAGTGACATACCGATGCCATTATCGGATACAGTCAGTACCCTGTGCTCCTTATCAACATCGAGACGGATCTCAAAGTCATCACGGCTCATACCGTTATCCTCAGTGAGGCTCACATAGGCAAGCTTATCGATTGCATCAGAGGCATTGGATATGATCTCACGCAGGAAAATTTCCTTGTGTGTATAAATAGAATTGATCATAAGGTCCAGCAGGCGCTTGGATTCTGCCTGAAATTGTTTCTTTTCCATGCAAAACACATCCTTTATCAAAAATTTATGTTATAACAGATATTATGAAAACATGCTTAGCACTCTCTTCGATCGAGTGCTAAGCATACTATACCGCTTTCCGTGACATATTGCAAGTGCAGTTTATGAATTATTTTTTAACTTTCATCCGGTCCGGAGCTTTCATGCATTGACCGCTTCTCCGGCAAGATACGCAACAAGCTGCTCCGCCACGCGGGGCGTCCTGCCGCCGTGCCTGATTTCCCAGCGATTTGCTTCTGTCAGGATCTGCACCGCTTCCATTCTGACACCCTTCTGCAGACACATCTCGAGCACCATATCGTTAAACCGCTTTTTATCCAGAGACAGATACGCAAGTCGAAGTCCAAACCGCTCTGCAAGACTTGTACGTTCTTCCACTGTCTCTTTTGCATGCACATCATCGCCGTCACGGTCCGAAAAGCTTTCGCGGATCATATGGCGCCGGTTTGAGGTTGCACAGATAATAACATTAGAAGGTCTGGCCTCCAGCCCACCCTCCAGGGCAGTCTTCAGTTCAGAAAAGCTCTGATCCTCCTTTTCGAAGGAAAGGTCATCAATGTAGACGATAAATTTCTGTGTATAGGTGCCGAGCATTTTAACCAGCGTCGTAATCTCAGAGAGAGAATTACGCGCGATCTCTACAATACGAAGTCCATAAAACTCAGGGATACGGATCAGGCTCTTGATCGTTGCTGATTTTCCGGTGCCACTGTCACCATACAGAAGCACATTGTTGGCCGGAAGCCCATTTACCAGTGCCCTGGTATTCTCAATCACAGCATTTCTCTGGATCTCATAGCCGATCATTTCGGAAGGCGACAGTGCAGCAGGTACAGCGATTTCTGTCAGCTGCCCCTTTTCCCAGTGAAATGCTTTCGCAGCTGCAAACCGTCCGCAGCCATAACGGCGGAAGCTCTCAAAAATCTCTTCTTCCGTGAAGCTTCTGCCAACGGGCAGTTCAGCCATATTCTGCACGATCGCACCGTATTCCTGATTCCGCTGAACACAGGCGGCCTGAATATTTCGTTTCAGTCCTGCGCAGGAGATCATTCCAATGCTCGCCAGCCTGCGGATATCCATAGCTGCTGCATCCTCCATTGCGCGATTGCTTTTGCCCAGTGCCATGGCCTTTCCGAAAAAGGATTCATCGTATTTCAGATGCCACGCCAGCGCATCAGCGAGATTCCCGTGCCCCTCACTCCAGACAGTATATAGCAGATCTGCATAGCCTTTGATCAGTGCATCCGGTGTTTTTGCCTCAGTCAGGCGCAGCAGGCATTTTACCGGTTCTGTTTCCAGCATATTCCGAAAAACTGTAAGGCTCATAAGCTTAGCTCGTATAATTTCCATTGTGTTCATGCCCCTTAGAAAAATATCTTTTATTTTATCACAAACGGCTTCTCAAAACAACTTGAACATGCTATAATTGCTTTTATCTATAATATCGGGTATTGCATAAGATACTGCTTTTCTGAATAAATATGCAGCTATGCATCCCGGAGGAGGAAATCCCATGTCTGTTAATCTGCAGGGCCGTTCATTTTTGACCCTTATGGACTTTACCCCGGAGGAAATCCGTTATCTGCTCGACCTGAGTCACAGCCTGAAGGCAAAGAAAAAATCCGGTGTCATTGGCAAGACTCTTCGTGGTAAAAACGTTGTATTGCTGTTTGAAAAAACCTCTACCAGAACCCGCTGTGCCTTTGAGACCGCCGTTCATGATGAGGGTGGCCAGGTTACCTACCTTGACCAGGGAAGCTCTCAAATGGGCAAGAAGGAATCTCTGGAGGATACTGCAAAGGTGCTTGGCCGCATGTTTGACGGTATTGAATACCGTGGCTATGAGCAGTCTGTAGTTGAAGACCTCGCAAAGTATTCCGGTGTACCCGTGTTTAACGGTCTTACTGACATTGATCATCCAACGCAGATTCTGGCCGATATGCTGACCATGGAGGAGCATATCAGCAAGCCTCTTAATGAATGCAAGGTAGTATTTGTTGGTGATGTCCGCAATAATATGTGTTATGCCTGGATGTATGGCTGTGCAAAAATGGGGATGACCTTTGTCGGCTACGGACCGGATTCCCTGATTGAATCCGTTAACCCCGACGTTCTCGCAAAGGTTGCAGCCGTCAGTGCTGAAACCGGCGCAAACGTTTCGCTCAGCAGTGATCCTGTCTGCTTGAAGGGTGCAGATGTCCTGTACAGCGACATCTGGGCTTCTATGGGCGAAGAGGATCTGATCCCTGCCCGTGCAAAGCTTCTTTCCCCCTTTAAGATAACTGATGATATGCTGACCGCAACCGGGAACCCCGATGTAAAATTCATGCACTGTCTCCCATCCTTCCATGATTTTGAAACAAAGCTTGCACGCAGCTGGATGGATCAGGGTATTGATATCCGTGAGGTTACAGATGAGGTATTCCGTGGGCCTCATTCCATCGTTTTTGACGAGGCAGAAAACCGTTTACACACAATCAAAGCTGTATTGGTCGCAATGCTCGGAAGCTGAACCATATAACCACCAAACGGTCGTTCATACGGACGGCCGTTTTTATTTTTTACATTTCGGTACTTTTCTTTACAGATTCAAAAACCTACGGTATACTTAAATCAAATTTCAGCCGTTACGGCAATCAACGTCAGGGGTGACCTGTTATGAAATGTAAATATTGTGGGAATCCTGTGGAAGAATACGATCTTTTCTGCTCGATCTGTGGAAAATCCACACAGGTAACAGCAGGAGCTCAAAACCAGTCAGTGGACTCTGCTGCCGGAAATTTTCCGGCTGACAAGCTCCCGCAAAAGCTTTATCCCCCTCAGGATCCTGTAACCGTTCAGCCAGGTGACAGCACCGGTGCTCCCACTGACGCAGAGGGTAACTACTCCCCGATGCACGCATATTCAGGCAACGCCGCAGATACCGTGCAGGCTTCTTTGGTCGGTAGCGATAGCCCCACGCTAAACAAAACGATAAAGGAAAGACCCGCCAGCGCATGTGCGCCGGAGTGTATGACCGCATCTGTAAGCAGTCACTCTGAGCCTGCTGAACACACCGAAAAAAAACAAACTATGGCTTCTGAAGCAAGCCGTCAACACGCCGCCTCTAAAAAGCGAGCCTCTTCCAGGCGGACACAGCGGATCCAGTTTTGCGCCTGTATTGGAGTTGCCCTGCTTTTAGGGCTCGCAATCGGTTTCCTGATCAAAACAGTCAGCAACAACGTAACAGAAGGCCAGTTAAAGCGCATTACTACGGAGAAGAACGCACTGGATGCGCAGGTTGCGGATCTGCAAAACGAGCTTGCCGCTAAGGAGCAGCTGCTTATGGACGAACAATCGGAGAACAACGAACTTTCGGGTAATATCACTGAGCTGAACAACAGCATATCATCGCTGGAAACACAGGTAAATCAGTACCTCTACGACAAAGAGGCCGCTGAGCGTGATAAAGACACAGCCCTTGCGGATAAGTCCGCAGCTGAGGAGAAAAGCGCCGAGCTGGAAGCCAGCCTGGAGGAAGCCAACACCTCGCTGACAGAGGCTCAGACAGAGCTCAGTGCACTGCAGGAGGAAATGGATACGCTGCAGGCAGACTATGATGAACTGTCTGAAAGCAGCAGTGAGGACAAGGAAGCCCTTGCGTTTTACGACGAGCATGTGGTATTTGTTGAAACAGTCGCATCTGACGGCTACTACCACAAATATGGCTGTGTTAATTTTTCAACAGCAAAATTTTATGCCTACAGCACTGCACTTGCAAAATCCAGCGGGTATTCAGCCTGCCCCGTCTGTTGTGGCGGTACAGAGGAGCCTGCTGACAACAGCACCGGGTCTACCGGAACCGGCTCCGGGTCTACGACCTCCCCTTCCTCAATCTGGAACTCTCTGTTCCGCTGACAGCATGTCAGTCTGCCACAAACCGCTTACGAAAGAGACAGGCCGGAATTTATATCCGGCTCAATTTAGAACGGAGAACTTAATTTGGAACACAATACAGTGATCAGGCCGGCCTGTGAAGCTGACCTTGACATGATCAGCAGCATATACGAAAGAATTCACGACAATGAAGAGGCCGGGCTAAGTTCTACCGGGTGGATCCGAGGAGTCTATCCGGTCAGGGCAACCGCTGAGGCTTCCCTCTTAAAGCACGAGCTTTATGTGCTCTGCCTGAATGGTAATATTGTGGCGGCCGCGCGGATCAATCATGAGCAGGAGCCGTCCTATGATGCATGCAGCTGGCTTTTTCCAGCAAGCACGGACCAGGTACTTGTACTGCATACTCTGGTGGTAGACCCGAAGGAAGCCCGTAGGGGCCTCGGAAAAGCCTTTGTACATTATTATGAGGCGATGGCCCGCCAGCTTGGCTGCACTGCGTTACGCCTGGATACCAACGAACGGAATACTGCCGCCAGACATCTCTACCCTTCACTGGGCTACAGAGAGGCCGGCATTGTTCCCTGCGATTTCCACGGGATCCCCGGGATCAGACTCGTTCTTTTTGAGAAGCGTATCAGCTGATCATTTACATTTATGCAGAAAACAGCCGCACAGCTGAATTTATCGCTGTGCGGCTGTTATATTTATTAATTCTTACAATCTGGAAGGAGATTATCTCTCACCAGCCATATAAGAGTCATAGACGCTCTGGTAGACATCGATCACAGTCTCGAGGCCCATGGACATTGCAGTATCAACATACTCAGCCCAGGTATCATCGTTCAGCTCGAGGTCGCCTGCCAGGAACTTCATGCAGGTCTCATCTACATAGGTCAGCATGTCAGACTCGACCTCAGCGATCTCTTCGGTCTCCTCGGTGGTCATGCTGGTCTTTGCAGCGGAAGGATAGTTACGGTTATCGGTAGAGCCGTCCAGGGTCCACAGATCAACAGCAGCAATTGCAGACTCGGGGAAGGTGGAAAGCAGCATGTCGTTATCAACATAGAAGCCGCAGAAGCGGAGCATGGTGAAGAGCTGCTGAGCCATCTCAGCGTTGGGAGCGTTGCGGCCGGTAACGGTTACAGGAACATCCCAGTCGAAGACAGGGGTCTCGCCATCCATATGATAGCTCTCGCCTTCAGTACCATAGTTGGCAAGCAGATAGCCCTCAGAGGTCCAGAAGTAGTTCTGCCATTCGCAGACCAGCTCGGGGTTCTCACAGGTGGACGCCAGAGAGAAGCCGCCGTTGGTGGTAACCAGAGCAACCTCGTCGTTCCAGACATACTGTGCGGTGGGATCCTTCGCTACACGAGGCATAGCGCAGACTGCCAGACCAGGATAATCAGCGCCATAGGAATCAACAACCTCTTCCATCTTATCGGCATTTGCCTGCCAAACAGTGATGGAGCCGCTGGCCTGCATGGTGTTGACGACACCACGGTCAGTATCCAGGGACAGGTAATCCTTGGGGATAATGCCCTCATCCATCATCTCGATGACCCACTCCAGATACTCACGATAGCCGTCAGTGATCCAGCCGGAGGTAACTTCATCGTCATAACGGAAGATAGCAGAGTTAACGGTGGTCATAAAGCCGTCGCCAACCAGTGCGGGGATTTCGGTATCGAATGCAGCCTCGACGCCCACAGTACCATCATACATGTAGATGGAATAGGGAACATCATAAGCGTCCTTCATGGTCTTAAGGTAAGTAGTGAACTCGTCCAGACCGATAACGTCGCCGGACCACTCCCAGCCCTGCTCCTGGATCCAGTCAGCACGGGTGATCATACCGTTACCGGAATAGGTGCCGTCCTTAATGCGGTAGAAAGCAAGGGTATGGCCCTCAGTCAGAGTTGCGTTGACAGTGGATTCAGCCAGAGTGTCAAGCACAGCAGCATAGTTGGGCATATAATCATCGATGTAATCGCCAATGTCCATGATGATGTCCTCATCATAAGCCTTGGCCAGACCGCCGGAGTAGTACTCCATGACAGGGATCAGGTCACACATATCGCCGGAAGCAACCATCAGGTTGAAGTTGGTGCTGGCGGAGGAGTCGGAAACCTCGGTGAACTCGATATGAATGCCGGTAGCCTCTTCTGCAGCAGGAAGCGCATTGAAGCTGAAGTTGGAATCCATATAGTCCTGATAACCGGGAATGTAGTACCACATGGTGATGGTATCGACATCCTCAGCAAGAGGATAGGTAATGTATTCTTCTGCCATTGCCTCAGTAGGATCACCAACGGTAACAGCAACAGTCTGGCCATCAGTGGTTTCACCTTCAAAGGAAGAGTCAACAGTGACAGCAGCAACATTTGCAGCAGGAGCTTCCTCTGCGGGAGCCTCCTCTGCAGTCTCTTCTACGCTCTCGGCTGCAGATTCGGTTGCGGAGGAAGCTGCAGTAGCAGCAGAATTTCCGCAAGCTGCAAACAGACCAACCATCATAGCCAGAGCCAGAAGAATTGCAAGAGTCTTCTTCATATTAAATTGTCTCCTTTCTGACAATTAGTGATTTCGCGCGCACGCGCACTAAGTGTAAATTATAATTTATTATCATGAATGTTTCAAGTCCGGTTATGAATTAGTCACAAATCGAACATTATTTTGAAATTCAGATACATTTTGAACTTGTATGGCTTTGCACAGCCGTTTTGATTTCGCTCAGTACATCCGAAAGCTGAAGGTCAGGAAATGGGATCACAGACTGGACGGACGTCCCATGCGGTCCAATGTGTTTTTCCATCCAGATCATATCGTACCAGTGGCCAAACTTATAGCCGCAGCTGTGAAAGGTTCCTGCCAGAGAATACCCGCATCGTTCGTGAAACCGTGCACTGCTGTTGTCCAGGCGAATATTCTCTGTTTCTGCCCATGCAATACAGGCGTAGGTATTGCGGATGTTCTGCTTGCGCAGCAGGCGCTCCAGAGCCTCATACAGCTTAAACCCGTAGCCATGACCACGGCAGTCCCTCCGAAGGTAAATGGAAAGCTCCACAGCCCAGTCATAGGCAGGCCTGCTCTGGAACCTCGAAGCATATGCATATCCCATCGGATGCCCAGCTGCATCCTCCAGCACAAGATAGGGAAATCGTTTCAGTGTCTGCCGGATCCTCTCCGTAAACTCTTCCACTGTTGGCACTTCATATTCAAATGTGATCGCTGTCTCAAGGACATACGGCCTGTATATCTCCAGCAGGTCCGCTGCGTCAGACGGTTTAGCCGTACGGATCAGAAAGCTATTCAAATGCTCATCTCATTTCTTCATGATAATCTTATTCGAACTATAGGTTTATTCCGCAAAAAAGTCAATTAAATTAAGGCTCTCCGGCGCATTTTTTTGTACCGGAAGCAAATTTAACATTTACCACAGTGCTTTTGAGGAGTATAATACAAACAGCCTTGCCCAACATTTTTCGGAGGTATCCTATGAAGAAGATCAATATTACATTTAACGCACCGGTGACATTGCTGTTCGTAATTGCCTGTGGCGCAGCGCTACTTGCGAACTATCTCACCGGCGGTACAACGACCACCTCCCTTTTTTCTGTCTACCGCTCCTCCATGACCAGCCCGCTGACCTATGTGCGCATGTTTACTCATGTATTCGGATATATAAGCTTTCAGCAATTTGCGACGAATATGCTGATCATTCTGATCCTCGGAACACTCCTAGAGGGAAAGCACGGATCCGGCAGCCTTTTTATGGTGATCGCGGTAACCGCTCTGAGCACCGGAGTCCTTCATTTCATCATCGGCTCCGGTACCATCATGGGTGCCAATGGCATTGTATACGCCATGATCCTGCTTGCCGCCTTTACCGACTTCCGGTCCGGTGAGATTCCGTTGACACTGCTCGCTGCCGCAGGTCTGTTTATCAGTGGACAAATCCTTGGTGATTTTTCCGGTGCAAATATTCTTTCCAACCTCTCATCCCTTGTGGGTGGTGCGGTTGGGATCATTTCCGGATTTCTGCTGAACATCCGGAAGGCATAACGAAAGCCTCTCTGAAAGGAAACATAAGTATGAAAAGCTCTGCCATCTACCCCGGCTCTTTTGACCCATTTACAAGGGGGCATCTGGACGTTATTCTGAAGGCCGCACCTCTGTTTGATCGGATCGTTGTCATCATTGGTATTAATTCCAGCAAAAAAAGGTGCTATCCGGCCGAGGCTATGAAATCTGCCATTGAAAAAACACTGCAGGGATGTGGCATTGACAATTGTGATGTCGTTCTCCACGAGGGGCTGGTTGCTGCCTATGCAGCTGATCACAATATCGGCTATATGATCCGTGGGCTCAGAAATACCACTGACTATAATTATGAGGAAAACATTGCAGAGATCAACAAGCTGATCAACCCCAGAATGGAATACGTCTATTTTCGGGCCTCAAACATCGGAATTTCTTCCTCAATGGTCCGCGAGCTGACGACCTACCACATGGATATTTCCGACTATGTGCCGGAGCCTGTTTTCAGCGCCATGCAAAAAACCGACCTTTGATTATATTTCCATCGCAAAAAAGATAGCCCATCCGATTGACGGATGGGCTGTTTTCATGTATTTACGGGTATTTACGGGTACTTACGGGCGCAGCAGCTTTCCTGCTGCGAGATCCTCTTCCGCCTGCTTTCTGAGACGCGCGTGCTGCTTCTTTCCGTTGGAGGTATATGGGAGCGTATCTGTAAGGACATAGTATCTTGGGCACATGTAGCCGGCAAGCTCATCGCTTTCTACGCAGAACCTGTTCAGCTCCCGTACGGTAAGGTCCGGGTCTGCCGGAATCACATAAGCCGCTACGGCCTGTCCTCTGGAGACATCCGACACACCGACTACCATACTGTCCTGTACTTTTTCGAAGCCTTCCAGTACTGCTTCCACCTGTGCCGGGAAAATATTTTCTCCCATACAAACGATCATATCATCTCGTCTGCCACAGATCGTAATATACCCTTCCCGGTCCCAGGTTGCAATATCCCGGGTATAATACCAGCCCTTATAATACCGCTGTTGTGTTTCCTCCGGGTTTCGGAGATAAGTCAGTGCAGACTGACCGCCGGGCCTTATGATGACCTCGCCCCGGGTAGTCCCATCCATAGGGATCAATTCCTCCGGTTCTGTGCGATCGTTTTCACGAATCGCAACAACCCGGATTTCATCATCGTTGCAGGCAAGACCGGCGCTTCCGGCCTTTTCCTCCAGTGTCTCCGGATACAGCATGCTGTTAAAGAAGGTTTCAGTCGTGCCATAGCCGTTAAATATCTGCTCCGTCAGAAGCTGCTGAAAGCGCCTGCACTCCTGCTTTTGCAGTGGGCTTCCCATGGTAATGATGCCACGCAGATGAGACAGGTCGACCGGATGCTTCTCCTGTCTGGCAGCCAGCTTTGTCAGTGCGGACGGAACACCGATCAGAAAGGTAACACCGTAGCGCTGCACATACTCAAAGCACTGCTTCGGGCTGAACATCCGCAGGATCACAAGGCAGGCACCTGCGTAAAAGGTCGGGCACGGTCCGCCCAGATGCAGCCCCCCACGATGAAACCAGGGTGTCATATTCATTGTGACGTCTCCGTGGCGCAGCCCATAGGTGATCATGTTCTCATGGGCAGTCAGTACTTCATTCACATGATTGACCGGTACCCCTTTCGGTGTTCCGGTCGTCCCGGATGTGCAGAAGCGGGTTGTCTCTGTATATATGTCAATCAAAGGCTCCGGCCCCTCCGGCTTTTCGGGATTCTGACCAAGGAAAGCCTGAAAATCGCAATGCCCCTCCGGGACCTGCGTCCCGTTTCCACGAACGTCCACAGCCAGGACCAACGCCGGCTTATGCGTACAGAGCTCCAGTGCGCGGACTGCCATTCCCTGAAAATCACGGTCGTAGATATATACCTTTGGCCGGTCCCTGTCAAGTAGCCGTGCGGTCTCCCCTGCGGACAGGTTAAAATTGACGGGGCTGTTCACCGCGCCCAGCAGCTGCGGCGCCACATAGCACAGCGCAAACTCTGCGGAATTATAGAGCTGATACAGCACAACATCACCGCAGGACACACCCGCCTTTTGAAAGCCGGCAGCAAGCCTTTGCGCTGCAGCATACAGCTGTGCATAGGTCCAGGTTTTGCCACGTTGCGGATCGATCATGGCCGGACTGTCGGGATATTTCCTGACACTCCGCAAAAAGCCCGCGGTCCAGGTAAAATTTTCTTCGAAGTACTGCCGGAAGGGACCGGCCTCATACGTGTAATCCATATATTCACCAATCGTTAGTAGATACCGAAAGAATTTGTCAGAATTTATGCCCTGCCCAGGATTACGCAGGAGTTCTGGCCACCAAAGCCCATGGAGTTCGACAGGGCAATCTGAACAGCAGTATCGCACTGATCTGCAAGTACAAGCTTCAGTCCACAGGTCTGATCCGGATCCTGCACTCCTGTGTTCGGCGGCAACCGGCCCTCATTCAGTGCCATTACAGTTGCAACCAGCTCCGCAAGGCCGCTGGCACCGATCATGTGACCAACTGCGCCCTTAATGGAGCTGACAGCCGGACTCCCGCTGTTGCTTCCGAATACAGCCCGGATCGCCGCTGCTTCCGCGGCATCCCCCATAAGGGTGGCCGTTCCATGCGCGTTAATGTATTCCACATCAGCGGGCTGCAATTCCGCATCCTTCAGCGCGAGGCGCATACACTCCGCCGCGCCATGACCGTCCGGCTCCGGTGAAACAGGGTTATATGCATCCGCATTATTGGCACAGCCTAAGAGCCTTGCAAGTACTTTAGCGCCACGTGCATTCGCACTCTCTGCAGTTTCGAGCACAAGCGCAGCACCGCCCTCGCCCATAACAAAACCGTTTCTCCCTGTGTCGAACGGACGGCTCTCGCCTGTCTTAGACAAGGCACCGGCTTTAAACAGGCTTTGCAGCATCGTCGGTGTGATACAGGCCTCGCCGGCCATAACAACGACTGCGTCAGCAAAGCCGGCCCGCAGAAGCATTGCAGCCAGCATAACAGCATCTCCACCGGAGGAGCAGGCAGTGGACACTGTCATGCTGGGTCCACGGAAGCCGTGCTGGATGGAAAGCTGTGCCGCACAGATATTTCCCATTGCCTTTGTCAGCAGCTTAGGACCTGCACTACGCCCCTTCTGGGCATAGGTTGCCGCTGTATCGCCTATGATAGAAAACCCGCTCAGCGCAGTTCCCATGGTAATGCCAATCCGATCTGAGTCATCCCCGAGGCCAGCCTGCCTAATCGCCTGCTCTGCAGATATATAGGCATACTGCATAAAGGGCTCAAGATCCATGGCCAGGCGGTTCGGCAGAAAATCCTTCGGATGAAAATCACGCACCAGGGCGGCCCGGTCTGCCGCCAGGGATGCACAGTCAAAGCGGTCAATCGTCGATATCCCGCATTTCCCGCTCATCAGGCCGGCCCAGAAATTTTCCGGTCCAATCCCCAGCGGTGTCACAGCACCGATTCCGGTGATCACCAGCTGTTTTCTTTCCATGTCAGTCCTCCGTCTTCCTGAAGGCCAGGCAGGCATTATGACCACCAAAGCCCAGTGATGTGGAAAGTGCCAGCTCCAGTCTGGCGTTTCTTGCTTTCAGTGGAACATAGTCAAGGTCACATTCCGGATCCGGTTCCGTCAGACCAATGGTTGGCGGAACGATCTGATCACGGAGCGCAAGGATACACGCCACCGCTTCAGCTGCGCCGGCAGCGCCAAGCATATGGCCAGTCATGGATTTTGTAGAGCTGATGAGCAGCTTATGTGCCAGTTCTTCTCCAAACGCTTTCTTGATCGCCAGTGTTTCGCAGCGGTCATTCATCGGCGTACCTGTACCGTGGGCATTGTAGTAGACATGCTCGGTTTCAAAGCCGGTCTCATCCCATGCCTGCCGAATAGCCCTCGCGCCTCCGTCACCGGTGGGATCCGGCTGCGTCATGTGGAAGGCATCACAGGTAGAGCCATAGCCTGTGATCTCTGCATAGATGTGCGCGCCGCGCGCTTTAGCCCGCTCGTATTCCTCCAATATCAGGACACCGGCACCTTCACCCATAACGAAGCCGGAGCGGCGGGCGTCAAAGGGCAGAGATGCCTGCAGCGGATCCTCTGAGGTAGACAAAGCCTGCATGTTGGCAAAGCCTGCCGCAGCGATTTCGTTAACCGTAGCTTCCGCACCGCCGGCGATCATGGCATCACAGTAGCCATGCCGGATCATACGTACCGCCTCACCGATTGCATTGGTGCCGGAGGCACAGGCCGTCACTGCCGGCATTGCCGGCCCCTTGCAGTTCCATCTCATTGCGATGGTACCTGCAGCCATATTTGCGATCATCATCGGAATAAAATATGGCGACACCCGACGTGGGCCACGGTCAAAAAGCTTTTTTGCCTCTGTCATAAAGGTTCCAAGTCCACCGATCCCGCTACCCAGATAAACACCGATGCGCTCCGGCTCTACTGTTCCGATCACACCACTGTCCTCCACGGCCTGTACTGCCGCGCCCAGTGCAAACTGCGTATAAACATCACTGCGCAGGATATCCGGCTTTTCCATAAATGCGCGCGCATCGAAATTCCGCACCTCAGCGGCCACGTGCACCTTATGCTGCGTTGTATCAAACCTTGTGATCGGTCCGATCCCACAGGTTCCCGCCTTCAGCGCTTCCCAAAATTCAGTAACTGTATTTCCTATCGGGCTGATAATTCCCATACCGGTAACTGCAACCCGCCTCAAATCTGTATTCATGATCAAGATTCCTCCAAAGCCGTAATCTCCGGTTTTCCAATCCTGCGAAAACGCCGGTAACGTTCCTCCAGCAGCTGCTGCAGTGGCAGTTTTTGCAATTTCCGGAGTTCCGCCTCCAGTTCTGCCTTTAAAAAATCGTAAAACGCGGTCGTTCCAATGCTGTCCTCCGAAAAGATCCGCTCGATCAGTCCATTCTCCAGTGCATCCTGCGCTGTAAGCTTCAACCGTTCTGCTGCCTCTGCTGCCTTTGATGCGTCCTTCCACAGAATGCTGGCACAGCCCTCCGGCGAAATCACGGAATAAACAGAATTTTCAAGCATCCAGACTCTGTCTGCTACAGCAAGTGCCAGTGCGCCACCGCTTCCGCCTTCTCCGATAAACAAAGAAAGTACAGGCACCCTGAGTGCCATCATTTCCATCAGATTCTCGGCAATCGCCTGGCCCTGCCCGCGCTCTTCCGCGCCAATACCGCAATATGCACCGGAGGTATCCACGAGACAGATCACAGGCCGGCCAAATTTTTCAGCCTGTTTCATCAGGCGCAGTGCCTTCCGGTAGCCTTCCGGATGCGGCGCACCAAATGACCTGTGTACGCGTTCCCTTGCAGTATGTCCTTTTTCGATTCCGATCACTGTCACCGGAAAGTTTCCAAGCCAGGCAACACCGCCTACAATTGCGGCATCATCTGCGTATCGACGGTCCCCGTGAAGCTCTATGAAGCCATCGACCATATGATGAATATAATCTGTAGCAGTCGGTCGTGCCGTACCCCGTGCAATCTTTACCTTTTCATACGCAGTGCTCATTCAGACACGTCCTTCTTCCCACAGTGTAGCTTTAAAAGCTGTGAAATCACCTCACGCAGCCTGCTCCTTGGCACAATTGCGTCAACAAATCCATGCTCCAGCATGAATTCCGACGTCTGGAAGCCCTTTGGCAGCTGCTTTTTGGTAGTCTGCTCAATCACCCGCGCCCCGGCAAAGCCGACAGTTGCACCGGGTTCCGCAAGAATGATATCCCCTTCCATTGCAAATGAGGCTGTTACACCACCGGTAGTAGGGTCTGTGAGTACCGTCAGATAGAAAAGGCCTGCATCACTGTGTCTTTTCACCGCACCGCTGGTTTTCGCCATTTGCATCAGTGAAAAAAGGCCCTCCTGCATTCTGGCACCACCTGAGACCGTAAACCCAACCACCGGAAGCTGCGCCCCGACGGCATACTCAAACAGGCTTGTGATCCGTTCACCGACTACAGTACCCATGGAGCCCATCATAAAATACGGTTCCATGATAAAAACCGCGCAGGGAATTCCGCCAATCCGTGCTGTGCCACACAGCACTGCCTCGGATTCCTTGCTTGAGCTGCGTGATGTCTCCAGCTTATCCGGGTAGCCGGGGAAGCCGATCGGATCGGATTCCCGGTCTGTAAAGCTCAGCTCGCAAAAGCTGTCCCGGTCTACAGTCACGCTGAGCCGCTGGCGGACATTCATGCGAAAATGATACCCACAGCTGCATGTATTCAAATCCGCGTTCAGTCTGCTGAGCGGGATGGATCTGTGGCAATTGGGGCAGGTTTTTTCAGGTTCGCTGGCATCATACTGATCTGATGCCGCATTTCTGCCGCCCGTTTCAAGTGCGATCTTCGGTTTGAATGAAAAATTCAGAAATGGCATTCGTTTAACGACCCTCCATAAATCTCAGATCATACCTGCCGGACATAAATCCCGGATCAGAAATGATCTGCAGCTGCTCACCGATATTTGTCTCGATGCCTTCAATGACCAGCTCACACAAAGCCGAATGAAGCTTCCGGACAGCCTCCTCCCTGGTCTTTGCGTATACGATCAGCTTGCCGACAAGCGAATCATAAAAGGGTGTTACCTGCACCCCCTGTACCAGCCAGGTATCAAAGCGGACAGATGGCCCTCCGGGCACGTGCAGCATGGTAATCCTGCCGGTCGAGCGTGCATTGATCCGGCATTCAATTGCTGAGCCGCCCATTCTGATGTCCTGCTGCGAAAACTTCAGGTCAATGCCGGCCGCCGTACGGATCTGCCATTTGACCAGATCGAAATCCGCAAGCATTTCCGTAACAGTATGTTCAACCTGCAGACGTACATTCATCTCCATAAACCAGAAGCAACCGTTTTCATCCAGCAGAAACTCCATCGTGCCAACACCGGTATAGCCAATTGCCTTTACAGCATCTGTGACTCCCTCGATCAGTCTTCTGCGCTGATAATTACTGATCGCAGGAGAAGGCGACTCCTCCAGCAGCTTCTGATTCCTCCGCTGAATTGAGCAGTCCCGTTCCCCAAGACAGACCACATTACCATGTTCATCTGCAAGGATCTGCATCTCCACATGCCGGGCCGGGTAAATGTACTTTTCCAGGTAGAGCGCACCATCGCCAAAGGCTGCCTGGCTTTCTGCCACAGCCGGCTGATATTCGGTCATGAGTTCTGTCTCACTGCGAATCGCGCGGATACCACGTCCGCCGCCGCCGGAGCGGGCTTTCAGCATTACAGGGTAGCCGATCCGCTCTGCTTCCTGTAGCGCTTCATCCAGTGAAGCCAGTGCCATTGTACCGGGAATTGGGTTAAGCCCCGTGCCGGAAATGAGCTGTTTGATTGCAGTCTTATCGCTGACCTTTTCCATGCATGCCGGATCGGGCCCGATAAATACCAGCCCGTTTTTTCTGCATGCCCGGGCAAATCCTGCGTTTTCGGAAAGAAAGCCATAGCCCGGGTGGATCGCCTGCGCACCGGATACCAGTGCAGCGGCAATGATCCGGTCCTCGTTCAGATAGCTTTCCTTAGCAGCCGCAGGCCCAATGCAATAGCTTTCGTCCGCCAGCGCAACATGCAGCGTATCCCTGTCCGCCTCAGAAAAGACGGCAACCGTGGCGATTCCCATCTCCTTGCAGGCACGGATGATGCGAACAGCAATTTCTCCGCGATTCGCAACCAGTATTTTCGAAAACATACTCAGCCTCCAGTGACCGCAAAGGAAAATTCAGCCTTCACGCACAGTTTACCATTCACCGTGGCAGAGCCCTCAGCAAAATAGAAAGGCTTTTTCACACGGGTAATCCGGCATTCCGTTTCGATCTCATCGCCGGGCCGTACCGGGGACTTAAAACGTACATTGTTGAGCCCGGTATACATGGGCACCTGCCCCTCGTGCAGCTCTCCGCCAAGCAGTACACAGACTGACTGTGCCAGAATTTCGCACAGGATCACGCCGGGAACAATCGGATTCCCAGGAAAATGGCCCTGCAGGAACCACTCATCTCCACGGATTTTCAGCCTTCCATGGGCGAATTCCCCATCCCGGACGCAGCTGTCCAGCAGAAGCATGCCGTCCCGATGTGGCAAAATTGTTTTCAGTTCTTCCCGATCCATGCGCTCACCTCTCAAAGCGGAACAGTGCCGCTCCATAATCGACCGTCTGTCCGTTCTTCACACAGATTTCCGTGATGACGCCATCTTCTTCCGCCGTGATCTCATTCATCAGCTTCATCGCTTCAATGATACACAGGGTATCTCCCCTGTGCACATGAGATCCAACCCTGACATAGGGGTCGGCATTTTCAGCAGGCGCTGCATAGAACACACCTACGATCGGTGATGTTATCAGCTCGCCACGGTTCTCTTTTCCTGCGCCGGCAGAATTCCGTTGCAGCGTTTCTCCTTCTTCCGCGAGCTCATGCTCCGAAAGGATCACAGCCGGGACCGCAGTCTGAACCGGCAGGGTTCTTTCCAGCCGGACAGTCTTTCCGTTTTCTGTGATCTCCAGCGCCGTCAGCTCAAGCTCCTTCATCAAGCCGGCATAGCTACGGATATCTGCATCACACATCATTGCTCACCTCAATCACAAAACAATCCTTTACTCTGATCTTACATCGCAATGCCACCGTCAACACGCAGGACCTCACCGGTTATATAGTCCGCAGTTGCCAGAAACGCCGCGGCGTCCGCAATCTCTTCGGGCTTCGCCAGACGTCCCAACGGAATGGTCTTCATCAATTGCTCGCCCGCATCCCCAAGGTTTTCCGTCATTTCAGTTTCCACGAATCCGGGTGCAACTGCATTACAGGTAATTCCTTTGGGTGCAAGCTCCCGGGCGATTGATTTCGTAAGCCCGATGATACCGGCCTTGGAAGCCGAATAGTTTGCCTGACCCGCATTACCCATCATGCCGGATACGGAGCTGATATTGATGATCCTGCCATAACGGTTTCTGACCATCAGCCCTGAAATATGCCGGATCATATTAAAGGACCCCTTGAGGTTCACGTTCAGGACATCATCAAAGTCTTTTTCCCTCAGCATCAAAGTCAGGCCATCTTTGGTAATACCGGCGTTATTCACCAGAATATGTACGGTTCCAAACTCCTTTTTGATCGCGGTAACTGTTTCCTTTACAGCCTGAAAGTCCGAAACATCACACTGATAAGGGACAGCCTTAACGCCAAAGGCAGCACAGGCCTGGCAGACAGCCTCTGCCTTTTCCGTATTACCGGCATATAACACAGCAACATCTGCGCCCATTGACGCAAATTTTTTTGCGATTGCAGCGCCAATTCCCCTGGAGCCGCCGGTAATGACCGCAGTTTTTCCGCTGAATTCACCCATTGCCATTTACCTCCGCAAGAATCCCTTCCAGATTTTCAGTTGACTGCATCGGCCAGGTTTTTACCAGCTTATCGGTCTTATTGATCAGGCCACACAGTGTCTTACCGGGCCCACATTCAATAAAGGTATCAGCTCCTGCAGCGATCATTCCGCGCACGATCGTCTCCCAACGGACAGGATTCATAATCTGCTGTGACAGCATCTCTACGAAATCATCATCAGCACAGTAAGGCCTGCCTGTAAGGTTGGAATAAAGCGGAACCTGCGGCATTTTCAGTTCTGTCTCCTGCAGCACCCTGCGGAATTCCTCTGCAGCTGTCTGCATGTAAGGTGAATGGAAGCCACCACGTACCTTTAACGGAACCGCTCTGCCTCCGGCAGCCCTGACCGCAGCTGACAGGTCGCTCATTGCTTCACGTGGCCCTGCCACAGCAACCTGCTGTGGGCAGTTGTAGTTGACGGGATACATACCGGGGATGTCCGCGCAGATCCGTTCCACCTCAGCTTCCGGCAGCTTCAGGACAGCCGCCATGGCGGTATCCTGCTGTTCAGCCGCCTGCTGCATCAGCTCTCCACGTCTGCAGACCAGCCTGAATCCTGTATCAAAATCCGCAACGCCTGTCCATGTCAGTGCGGCAATCTCGCCAAGAGAAAAGCCGGCTGCCATATCCGCACAGATTCCTGCTTCCCGCAGAGCTGCCGCGGCAGCGAGCTCCACCGCAAACATACAGGGCTGTGTGTTACAGGTTTCCTGCAGTTCCGCAGCAGTCCCCTCAAAGCACTGCCGCAGGGTACCCGGGCGGATCTCTTCGGCCCGGTCAAAGATCGCACGGGCCGCAGGCGATTTCTCATACAGCTCATGCCCCATACCCGGAGCCTGCGCTCCCTGTCCGGAAAATACAAACGCTATCTTACCCATGCCGGTGCTCCTTTCAGGATTGGTTCTGCCTCTTCCATGATCTCCCGCACGATCTCTGCAGCGGGCTGAACATGGTTTACCATTGCCGCAGCCTGGCCGGCAAGAAAGCAGCCATGCTCCAGATCTCCGTCTTCTACCGCAAGCCGCAGCGCGCCGGACGCCTGGCCGGAAAGCTCTTCATCCGTGATACCGCTGAACTCCAGCTTCTGATAATTGCGCGCAAAGGCAGTCCGCAGGGAACGTACCGGATGCCCCAGGCGTTTTCCGGTAACCATTGTGCAAAGGTCCTTTGCCTTGAGGATCTTCTCCTTATAGACGGGATGAATCGTACACTCCTCCGCGCTCAGAAATCTGGTTCCAAGCTGAACACCCACTGCGCCAAGCATAAACGCAGCCGCAACGCCACGCCCATCCGCGATCCCACCTGCCGCAATTACCGGCAGACTGGTTGCATCACAGACCTGTGGAACCAGCACCATCGTAGTAAGCTCCCCAACATGGCCGCCACTTTCGCCGCCTTCCGCGATCAGTGCCGATGCGCCGAGTCTTGTCATAAGCTTCGCCATGGCAACAGATGCCACAACCGGAATCACATGAATCCCCGCTGCTTTCCACATAGCCATGTACTTTGTTGGGTTACCCGCTCCGGTGGTAACAACCGCAACCCGCTCTTCTGCCGCAAGCTCCGCAATCTCATCTACATGCGGACTCATCAGCATAATATTCAGTCCGAAGGGTTTATCGGTCAGAGATTTGGCAATATGGATCTGCTCCCGCACCCGTTCCGGGCCGGCATTACCGGCGGCAATGATGCCAAGGCCGCCGCCCTCGGAAACTGCTGCTGCAAGCTTTCCGTCCGCAATCCACGCCATTCCTCCCTGGAAAACCGGGTAGCGGATTTCAAGGAGGTCACAGATAACTGTATGAATCATACCTTTTCCCGGTCCTCAGGCCATCTTCCGCTCGACGAAGTCGACCAGCTCACCAACGGTTTCGACCTTCTCGTCCAGCTCAACCTCAATGCCGATCTCATCCTCAAGATTCATCAGCATCTCTACTGTATCAAGGGAATCGATGCCCAGCTCTTCAAACTTGCTTTCCCGGGTGATCGTAGACGGATCACAGTCATTTCTCTCAGCGATCAGCTTGCAAATTGCTTCAAATACCATTTTAGTTTCCTCCATAATCTGATTCGTTTTATATGCTAATGTTTAACATTAGTTTTCAGCATTCATTATAACAGTTCTCCTTATATTGTCAATATATTTGTCCAATTTCTGTCACACATAACTGTCTTTTGCTTCATTCCTCCGGTCGGCACGCCCTGTACTCCAGCCATTTCCACGTTCTGACTTCACCACACCATCACGGATGGCTTACAAATTATTAACAAATGAAGTGTTTACCCCGAATTCATTATTTGCTATAATGTAGACTGACTTTAATACAATTTAAAAGAGAAGAGAGCGAGAACTGTTATGAGAATGCGTAAAAAGCATAACCTTGGTCCGCGCATGGAGGCATGCCATGACATCTGGATCCGCACCCCCGAGGCTTATCGCGGCAGATGGCATGAGCTTTATCCCGAGGCACGCGAAATCCGGCTGGAGGTCGGTTGTGGAAAGGGAAAATTCACTGCCGAAACAGCAGCTGCCGAGCCCGACATTCTTCTGATCGCCATGGAAAAGGTGCCTGAAGCCATGGTCATGGCCATGGAAAAGGTTCATAATATGGACCTGAAAAATGTTTTCTTTATCGGCGATGATGTTGCCCGTGTAGCGGATCTGTTTGCCCCCGGCGAAATCGATCTGCTGTATATCAATTTCTGTGATCCGTGGCCGCATAAGAAGCACGCACCACGCCGCCTCACCCATGTGGATTTTCTGAAGCTCTACCGTCAGATCCTGAAGCCCGGCAGCGAGATCCATTTCAAGACCGATAATGCCGACCTGTTTGAATTTTCCCTGGAGCAGTTTACACTTGCCGGCTATCAGCTAAAAAATGTCACCCGAAATCTGCATGCCAATGGCCCTGTTGGCATTATGACCGGGTATGAAGAAAAATTCTACGGACTTGGCACACCGATCAATCGGTGTGAAGCAGTCTGTCTGGAGGAATCCACCCATGAACAGCAATAATAACATTAAAATCCTTGTTGCGGATGACGAAGAACGCTGGCGCCGACTTGAATGCGATTTTCTCCGCAATGAAGGCTACAAAACTGTCGAAGCTGAAAACGGCGAAGACGCGGTCGCAATGGTAAAGGCCGACAGCGACATCTGTCTGGTAATCCTCGACATTATGATGCCCGTAATGGACGGAACCGACGCCTGCCGCGCCATCCGTGAATTCTCAGATGTTCCGATCATTATGTGCACCGCCAAAAGCGATGATGACAGCGAGGTACTGGGCTTTGTATGCGGCGCAGATGAGTATATCTCCAAACCGCTCCGCTTCCCGATCTTCATTGCCCGTGTCAGAGCACTGCTGAAGCGCTCCGTAACAGTCCGCAGCCAGATTGAGGTTGCGGGGATCTGCATTGACCCGGATGCGCATACTGTTACAGTGGACAAAGAAGAGATTGCGCTGACCCCACGTGAATTTGAACTGCTGCTGTTTGTTGCGCAGAATAAAAATATCGCGCTCTCGCGTCAGCAGATCCTTTCTGCCGTCTGGAATTTTGACTACTATGGTGACGCGCGCACGGTTGATACACATATTAAAAATCTTCGGATGAAGCTTGGCAGTCATGGCTCTGCGCTGAAAACCGTACGCGGCCGCGGCTACAAACTTGAGGGCTGAGCATGCGTCGGCATGGCAGCTTCCGTGGAAAGCTTATAACCTTATCTGTCGGTGTTCTGGTCTGCTATCAGATGCTGGTGATCCTGTTCAACATCCTTTTTATGGAGCCCTATTACCTGCACCGCGTAGAGCGTTCTCTGATCAATGCCTATAAAACACTTGCCGCCATGGAGGAGCTTGACTCCACTGTCGTATCTCAGCTTGAGGAGGATAATCTGAGTATCGTCATCGCCAGTCGCGAGGACATGACGATCCTTTACAACAGCCAGACGCCACCGGATCAGATGCACGATATGGTTGACCGTGTTTTGCCGCAGATTGAAGAGACTGCCCAGGATCTGACCGATGGGTATTTCGTGAACACCAATGAGATCCGCACAAAAAATCAGTCAGGCAGTTCACACGCAAATACCATGCGCCGTGTAACACTCGGCGGCATTACCGACTACTATCTGGTGGACATCTCTACAACCTATGCCTCTATTGATCAGGCAATCAGCGTCTCCATGCAGTTTTCCATGCTGGTCGGTATCATCATCATCCTGATCGGTACGATTGCTTATTCACGGCTTTCCACGCTGGTCACCCGTCCTGTCGCACAGATCACGGATATTGCAAACAAGATTGCGCATCTGGATTTTTCAGAGCGTTGCGATGTCAATACCAATGATGAAATCGGCGATATGGCAGTCTCCATCAATACCATGTCAGATTTCATGCAGACCCATATCCAGCAGCTGGAGCAGGCAAACCAACTGCTGAAGGAGGATATGCATCTGCGGCACGAACAGAATATCGCGCGTAATAACCTGCTGGCAAATCTGTCCCATGATCTGAAAACTCCCATCGGCCTGATCTCCGGTTATGCAGACGGTCTGCGCTCCGGTATGGCAAAGACCGATACAGAAATCCGCGAATACTGTGACGTCATTGTGGACGAATCAGACCGTATGATGAACCTGATCGTCCGAATGATGGAGCTGTTTCGTCTGGAAAGCGGCTCAGTTGAACTGCAGCCGGAGGAGTTCGACCTGGCGGATCTTCTGAACTACATTGTGGAAATCTTTACAATCGAGGTTGACCGCTATGGCCTGAACTTCACGCAGGATTACTCTGACTGTCTGTACATTCACGAGGATTATTTCTCCGTAGAGCAGGTTCTGACCAACTATATGCAGAACGCAATCTCACATATGGGGCAGGAACATGAGCTGAAGCTCTACGTGAAAGATACCGGCTCTTCTTATCGGGTATGCGTTTTTAATTCTGCAGCACCGCTTGCCGAGGATGAGCTGTCGCACATCTGGGACAGCTTTTACCGTGGAGATAAATCAAGGACCCGCAGCCGGCGTGAATCCGGACTGGGCCTTTCCATTGTCCGTGGGAACATGGAGCTGATGGGTGGCGCCTATGGTGTCAGGAACGTGCCGGGTGGTATTGAATTTATGGCAGAGTTCGCAAAATCCCCTGCAGATCTTTCCCCTGCAGATGCATCTGGACCCGACTCTGCCGAGGATCCTTCTGACTTTGCGCTATAAGACCTGACGGGCAGACCAAATGTCTGCCCGTCTTTCCAAAGCGGATACTTTGATATTGCAGAAAGTGTGAGAAATTTGAAGAAACAATTTGCCCTGCGCCTGACAGCTGTTATGTTGCTGGCAGTTTTTTCGCTGAGTTTTTTATGTCTTTTCCCTTTTGAGCAGAATTACGGAAGTCCCCTGATGTGGAACCGTTATGACCATGATTCAGACGCAGAGGTTGACGTCTTTATGCTGTCCTCTACCGCCGACCGTGGGCTGGACGGTACCTGGCAAACCTCCACCTGGACCAAACGGGACCGGTGGCTGCAGAGTACCCGTGTCGGGATTCAGGCTCCGCTTTATGAGGACAACTGCCGTATTTTTGCGCCTTATTACTGTCAGGCCTGCCTGAGCGTATATTATCTGGAGGATGCTGACCGGGCTCCTTATTTTGAAATTTCCTTTGAAGACTGCGAAGCGGCGCTGCTCTATTATTTGGAGCACGAGAACAACGGTCGTCCCTTTATCCTGGCCGGTTTTTCACAGGGAGCCGACATGGGACTGCGGCTTCTGGAAAAATACGGAGATACAGAGGTATTCCAGAATCAGATGATCGCCGCTTATCTCATTGGCTGGCGGATCACTGACGAGGATCTGAACAGCTACCCATTTTTGAAAATGGCGCAGGGTGAGGAAGATATCGGTGTGATCGTTTCCTTTTGCTCTGAGGCCGATTATGTTACAGGCTCTGTGATCGTACCGGAGGGTTGCTATACCTACGGGATCAATCCGCTGAACTGGTGCACCGATGACACCTATGCCCCTGCCTCACAGAACCCGGGCTCTCAGTTTTACCGTTATACAGGTGCGCTGTATTCCTTCCATGAGCATGTCACCGGTTGCTACCGCGACCAGACACGGGGTGTGATCATCCCCACGGACATTGATGCCGAAACCTATGCCCCTACACAGCCGGTATTCTGTGAAGGCTGCTACCACAGCTATGACCTGAGCCTGTATTTTACCAGTGTACGGAATAACATCCGGACACGAATAGACAGCTGGTTTACAGCGCATCCCGCATGAACCGGGCTTTCCAATATTACCAAAAGCACCTCCGGCCGCCGGGCCGGAGGTGCTTTTTCCAAGTTTCAATCATTTTTCGCTTCGTTGTTTTCAGTTGATTCGCCTTCATTTGCCTCCTGCAGTACCAGCTTCTGCTGCGGCAGTTCCTCTGAAAAGCACAGGCAAAGGACAGCCTGTGGCCAGTTGAGACTCAGGCAGGCATACCTCCCGCGTTTTTCAGCTTCTTCGTTGAAAATTTCAATCATCTCCTGCAGAAGCTCTCTGGTCAGATAACCGCCTCTCCAGTGGAATGTCAGCAGTCCGCCCTTTTTGGCCGCCTGTGCAGCCCGCGAACGGACCTCATCCAGCTTCGTGAAGCTTAGCTTCTGCTCCTTATACCAGAATCTGCTGCTGTCAGAGCATTCCGGCACTCGAAAAAGGACCGGCTCGTGATCACGAAACAGGTGGGAATCCGGAATGTTAAAATAGTCGTACCGGATTGGGTTCTCGCTTTCCCGTGGCTTTCCTTTCACACGCTTCTGCGCTCTGTCCGCAATCCCACCCGTGGCTCCTGCTTCCTTTCGGGTAAGGGAATTATCAAAGGTTGCGTCAAGATGATAATACCTTCCATCCAGCTGAATTACATTCCAGGTATGACGGTATTTAATCCCCTTTTCGGGATTATTGCCGCTAAGGGCAATAATACACCAGAGATTCAACCGGTCACACAACACCTTTACACTCTTGGCAATCCCCTCGCAGACACCAACCCCCTGCCCAAGTGGTCCAATGATCTCATGGGCATAGGGCCGCTTCAGCTTGTCATAGGTCACGTTACTGCAGATGAAGTCATGCACAAACCGCTCCATCTCCTCCGTGCTCTTCCCCTCTGCCTGCCTTACCAGCTTCGTGATCCTTGCCTCCATTGCCGCTCTGTGCTGCTGAACCTGCTTTTTCTTAAACAGATATTCCGGGATCAGTTCAACAGAATCCGCCTGCTGGTAAAATCTGTAGGTAAACTTTGCCGCCCAGAAGATTTCGGGATGGTCCAGCCGCAGGAGAAAAAAGATATCAGACAGCTCCTGTGCAGATAATCTTGGGACCGGAAATGATGGCTCTATGGCATCCAGCCCGGTCAGCATTGCGTGGTAAGCGGCCTGCTGCTGCTTTGTGAGCTGTTTATAATAATAGCTGTCGGCTTTCAATTTCTTCCGCCTTCCTCCAACCGGTCTTCCGTTCCTGTATGACCGGATATAATCAGTATAAAATATGATTCTATCACACCGCCATTGCCTCAGCAAGGGACACTTTGATCCTATGATCCCCGTACAGCTAAAAATACCCCGGAGCATCCGGGGTATTTCCTATCTTTGATAGGTATGAATGATCTCTTCCGCGATCACCCGCTTACGCACACAGCGGTTCATTGCCTGCTTTTCAATATAACGGTGCGCTTCACTTTCTGACATCTTGATATTTTCTATCAGGATCCATTTTGCCCGGTTGACCAGCCGTATTTCTTCCATCTTCTCTTCAATCGTAGCTACCTTTGACTCCATACGGCGCAGTCGCTCTCTGGTACCGCAAAGCAGCATGAGAGACTGCAGGATCACCGGGACCGAGGTAGGCTTTGACAGTGTAAGGACACCACTGGTCATCATTCTGGCATTGATATCCGGAAAGTGCTCTGCCTTTACCAGCAGAAGGATTCCCATGCCACTGTCATCGCACACATCCAGCACAAACCGGATACCGCTGCTGTCCGGCAGAGGGGAATTCACGATCATCAGGTCGAACTGGCGCTCCAGCAGAAGCTGTTCCGCATGGGTAACCGAAGTCGCAACAACGATCGGTGAGAACTGACTGACCGGCAGACGGTCACAAATCGACTGATTTAATTTTTCAGAAGAAGACACAACGAGGACACTATAGCTCATTTCCACCCGGCACCCCTCCTTTCAGTTCCGTCATCCTATCCCTTTACAAAATATTCGATCAGGCCACCGGGCAGGTGCTCTGCAATAAATTCGCTTCCCTCTGCAACACGCTGGGCTTCAAACAGATTTCCCGGAAGCTGCTGATACCGCTGGGCTGCTTCGGCTGTTGACTGATAGAGATTGAATTCTGCCGGCTCCGGCAGCTTCGTCTGGTTACGGATTCCCTCCAGTCCGGCATAGATCAGCAGTGCAAAGGCCAGATACGGGTTGCACATCGGGTCCGGAGAGCGAAGCTCGGCACGGCGATATTGGTCCTGTGCCGCCGGGATGCGGATCAGCTGCGAGCGGTTTTCATCTGACCAGCTGACAAAACGCGGCGCCTTATTGCAGCCAAGACGTTTGTAGGAATTTTCTGTCGGATTGAGAAAAAGTGTGATGTCCCGGATCCTGTTCAGAATTCCGGCAATCACCTGTGGCATGATATCCCTGCCATCAGAACTCTTGGCAGAAATATTAATATGCATTCCATTACCGGGCCGCTGATCCAGTGGCTTGGGATCAAAATCCGCATGCAGCCCGCTACGTGCAGCAATTGTATTCACCACTGCCTTGAAGGTTACCGCATTATCTGCCGCTGTCATAGCATCAGAATAGCGGAAATCAATCTCATTCTGACCGGGGCCTTCTTCATGATGGGAGCTTTCGGGATGAATTCCCATCTGTTCCAGAACCAGGCATACCTCACGCCGGACATTTTCCCCTTTATCATCCGGTGCAATATCAAGATAGCCGGCCTGATCATAGGGCTGCTTTGTGGAATTGCCTTCCTCGTCACAACGAAACAGATAGAATTCCATTTCCGAGCCAAACGCAAAGCTGATTCCCTCCTGTGCGGCTTCGTCAATTGCCTTTTTCAGGATGGCCCGCGTATCAAACTCAAATGTGCTGCCATCCGGATGTCTGATATCGCAGAACATCCGGATCACACGTCCATGCTCCGGCCGCCATGGAAGCGCTGCCAGTGTTGAGGTATCGGGATGCAAAAACAGATCTGAATGCGTAACATCCCCAAAGCCACGGATCGCGGAGCCGTCTATGGCGATCCCGTATTGAAACGCGCGGTCCAGCTCCTCCGCAACGATCGCCACATTTTTCTGCTTCCCATAAACATCGGTAAAGGCCATGCGAACAAACTTGACGTCCTCTTCGACAACATATTGCTTTACTTCTTCTCTGGAATATTGCATATAAATCCACCTTTCCAGGTCTATAATCTAAATTTGACGCGGCATCCCGCCGCGCTAAAAAAGCAAAGGCCCACTATATGATGCTAAAATGCCCATATAGTAAGACGCCTTTGCCTTATATGCATCATAGCACAGTTTCCCTGTGTTTTCAATGTCATTCCAAACAATTCCACCTTATTCGGCAGTTTGTACAAAATGACTGTTGCCCTCGGGCAGCTCCTTCGCAACGCATCTTGACAAAGCTTTTTCGCAGTAGTATATTAAAGAACGGAATATGTCCCGCCATTTTTTCATGGTATCCAGTTATTCAATCATAACCAGAATGAAAGGCAATGGTGTCTTGATTTCCTCCAGACCGAAATCAAGGGCCTATTGTCTCTTTTTTTATTGTTTTTTCGAATGGAGGAAGCTGCTCATGACACTGAAATTTACAAAAATGCACGGCTGCGGCAACGACTATATCTATGTAAACGGTTTTACAGAGCATGTCCCAGCAGACCTGAAGGCTACGATCGTTCCACGCCTCAGCGACCGGCACTTCGGCATTGGTGGAGATGGTGTGATCTTTATCAATCCATCGAAGATAGCTGATTTTGAAATGGAAATGTATAATGCCGATGGAAGCCGCGCGGAGATGTGTGGAAACGGGATCCGTTGTGTCGCAAAATACGTTTATGACCAGCATATGACCACCGGTGAACGCTTCACTATAGAAAGCTTCGGAAGGATCAAGTATATTACGGTAAATTCCGAAGCCGGTGAAGCAAAGACCATCCGGGTAGATATGGGAGAACCGATCCTGACCGCAGCTGAGGTACCTGTCATCGCCGACAGCCAGTGCGCCATTGATGAGCCGATCACAGCAGGCAGCTATTCCTGCCGCATGACCTGTGTATCCATGGGCAATCCACATGCTGTCATCTTTATGGATTCCTTTTCAGATGCAGCTATGGATATCGAAACCATGGACCTTGAAAGGATTGGCCCCTGTTTTGAAAACCATTCCCGCTTTCCCCGGCGCACCAACACGGAATTCGTACGGATCGATGACAGACAGCATGTAAGAATGCGCGTCTGGGAACGCGGTACCGGTGAAACGCTTGCCTGTGGTACCGGCTGCTGTGCTACCGCCGTCGCCTGTGTTCTGAACGGACGCACTGACCGCACCATTACTGTACATGTAACAGGTGGTGACCTTATGATTGAATGGAACGAGGCGGACAATCATATCTATATGACCGGCCCTGCCACAACTGTATTCCAGGGTGAGGTTGAAATCTGACTGTCAGGAAAGAAGGTACACTTCATGTACAAGATTAATGAAAACTATCTGAATCTGCAGGGTAGCTATCTGTTTTCCACCATTGCGCGGAAGATCAGCGACTATCAGCAGGCCAACCCTGAAAAAAAGATCATCCGTCTGGGAATTGGCGATGTTACCCAGCCCCTGGCCCCCAGCATTATTCGGGCATTGCATAACGCAGTTGATGAAATGGGGACTGCTGAAGGGTTTCACGGTTACGGTCCGGAGCAGGGCTACGCATTTCTCCGGGAAGCGATCGCAGCAAACGACTATCAGGCCCGTGGCTGTGATATTTCCCCGGACGAAATTTTCATCTCAGACGGTGCCAAGTGTGATGTCGGCAATATCCAGGAAATCTTCAGCATTGACAATCGGGTTGCCGTCTGCGATCCTGTCTATCCGGTTTATGTGGATACCAATGTCATGGCAGGCCGTTCCGGAAGCTACAGCGCAGCAATCGGTGGCTTTGAAAACCTGATCTATATGCCCTGTACCGAAGCAAATGGATTTGTACCGGAATTTCCAAAGGAGGTACCGGACCTGATCTATCTGTGCTTCCCCAATAATCCCACAGGTATGACGATCACAAAGTCAGGCCTGCAGGACTGGGTGGATTACGCAAATCTGCATGGCAGCATCATTCTGTATGACGCTGCTTATGAGGCCTATATTTCCGACCCTGATGTGCCTCACAGCATCTATGAGTGTGACGGTGCCAGAACCTGTGCCATAGAAATGCACAGCTTCTCCAAAAATGCCGGCTTTACCGGACTGCGTCTGGGCTACACCGTGATCCCGAAGGATCTGAACCGGAATGGCGTTACCCTGCATTCTCTCTGGGACCGCCGCCATGGAACCCGCTATAACGGCGCGCCCTATATTGTGCAAAAGGCCGGCGAGGCTGTCTATTCCGAACAGGGCAAGCAGGAGCTGAAGGCACAGATTTCCTATTACATGAACAATGCGAAAACGATCCGTGAAGGGCTCTCAGCAGCAGGCTATACCGTCTATGGCGGCGTGAATGCTCCATATATCTGGCTGAAGGTACCGGGAATGTCCTGGGATTTCTTTGATTACCTTTTAAATACAGTTCAGGTTGTTGGTACCCCGGGGCAGGGCTTTGGTGCCGCAGGCGAGGGCTTCTTCCGCCTGACTGCCTTCGGAACCTACGAAAATTCCGTAGAGGCACTGGCGCGGATCAAATCCCTGTAAGAATCTGCGGGCTCTTACCGAAAGCCATTGCAGACAGTTCCGCTCCGGTAGCCTCAGAATGCTTAAATCATGTATTCTGTACAGTCAAAAATATAAAACACTGTCCAGTTTTTCCAAGCTTTCATTGAATTTTTGCAACACCAGCCAGATGAAGTTTCAGAATTATAGGCATTTCTCCGATTTTCACCCGTTATATATGCAAGTCATTGACTTTTTAACTTGCACATTGTAGAATAAGGATCATGAAAGAGGCAACGATGTCTCAGAACCCCAGTCGGGTTTTGAACCGTTGCCTCTTTCTTTTTTATACAGCAAGATCATGAAAATTTATTATAAAGGAGACATTAACATGGCAGAAGTTACCGAGATGTTTGGCAGCTATGTATTTGACGACAGAGTCATGAAGGCCAGCCTTTCCTCCAAGGTTTACCAGTCCCTCCGCAAAACAATCGATGAAGGCGCAGAGCTGGATCTCTCTGTTGCGAACGCTGTTGCCGTCGCAATGAAGGACTGGGCGATCGCCCATGGTGCCACACACTTTACACACTGGTTCCAGCCTCTGACAGGCGTTACCGCCGAAAAGCACGACAGCTTTATCAATCCTGCTCCGGATGGTCGCGTGATCATGGAATTCTCCGGCAAGGAGCTTGTACGTGGCGAGCCGGACGCATCCTCCTTCCCCTCCGGCGGCCTGCGGGCAACCTTTGAGGCAAGAGGCTATACTGCCTGGGATCCGACCTCCTATGCCTTTGTAAAGGGTAATACACTTTGCATTCCCACCGCTTTCTGTTCTTACGGCGGTGAAGCGCTTGACAAGAAGACACCGCTGCTGCGTTCCATGGAGGCGCTGAACAAGCAGGCGCTCCGTATTCTGAGGCTCTTTGGAAACACAGATGCAAAGCATGTCACAACCTCTGTTGGCCCTGAGCAGGAATATTTTCTTGTAGATGCCGAGCAGTATGGTAAGCGTCCTGACCTGCTGTTCACCGGGCGTACTCTCTTCGGTGCCATGCCCCCGAAGGGTCAGGAGATGGATGACCATTACTTTGGTGTGATCAAGCCCCGCGTGCAGGCCTTCATGTGCGATCTGAATGAGGAGCTGTGGAAGCTCGGGATCCTTGCGAAAACCGAACATAATGAGGTTGCTCCGGCACAGCATGAGCTTGCTCCCATTTACACCACGACTAATCTTGCCACCGACCATAACCAGCTTACCATGGAGATCATGCAGAAGGTCGCCAAGAAGCATGGCCTCATCTGCCTGCTGCACGAAAAGCCTTTCGCCGGCGTAAACGGCTCCGGTAAGCATAACAACTGGTCTATGGCAACTGATACAGGCAAAAACCTGCTCTCCCCGGGAGATACCCCCTGGGATAATGCCCAGTTCCTGCTGTTCCTGACCGCAGTCATCAAGGCTGTCGATGAATATCAGGATCTGCTCCGCATCTCTGTCGCTACCGCAGGGAATGATCACCGCCTTGGTGCGAATGAAGCACCTCCCGCAATCATTTCTATCTTCCTGGGCGATGAGCTTGGCGCAATCGTAGACGCCATAGATGCCGGCACGATCTATGGTGGTACCGAACATACGACCATTAAGCTTGGTGTTGATGTTCTGCCGAAGATTCCCAAGGATTCCACAGACCGCAACCGTACCTCTCCCTTTGCCTTCACCGGTAACAAGTTTGAATTCCGCAGCGTTGGCTCCAGCAATTCGATTGCAGGCTGCAATACCGTTCTCAACGCAGCTGTTGCCGAGATTCTTTCTCAGTTTGCCGACCGTCTTGAGGCTGCTCCGTCCTTTGATGATGAGCTCCGGATCCTGCTCCGTGAGACCGTAAAGGCCCATAAGCGCATTATCTTTAACGGCAATGGTTATGAGGACGCCTGGGTTCAGGAGGCAGAGGCCCGTGGTCTCAGCAATTACCGTACGACTCCTGATGCTCTGCCCCATATACTTGACAGCAAAAACGTTGCCATGCTGACCGAGCAGGGTGTTTACTCTGCACAGGAGCTGCGCAGCCGTCTGGAAATCCAGCAGGAGAATTACTCCAAGGCTGTTCTGATCGAAGCGAAGACCATGGTAGATATGGCAACCAAGCAGATCATCCCCGCTGTTTCCGCTTATGCCGGGAAGCTGGCTGAAACTGCAGGTGCCAAGAAAGCCCTGGATGCCGCAATCCCATGCAGCTATGAAACCAAACGTGTTACAAAGCTTGCTGCCCTTGTCGATCTGATGGACCTGCGTGTGGACGCCCTGCAGGTTGCCATCGACCAGACAAACGGCCTTTCAGACTATGCAGAGCAGAGCTTTATGATCCGCGATGCTGTCATCCCGGCCATGAACGAGCTTCGTATCGCCGCAGACAGCGCCGAGTCCGTTACAGCCGCAGACTATTGGCCGATCCCCACCTACAGCGAACTGCTGTTTGGTGTAAGATGATCGGTACGCATTATTAACACAAACTACTCCCGCGGATCCCGGTAAGCATGCCGGCATCCTGCAATGACGTATAAAACGGGAATGCAGTATCTCTCCCAGTCTGAAGACTGAAGGAAAATACTGCATTCCCGATTTTTATCATATAGGTATGTATGATTGCTTATATGAACATTTATATATTTAAGGAGAGTGTAAATTATGGAAGAAATTTTAGCTGCCATTAACAGTGAAGTTTATGGCGTATGGTTTCTGATCGGTGCTGCCCTGGTCTTCTGGATGCAGGCAGGCTTTGCAATGTGCGAAGCCGGTTTCACTCGTGCAAAGAACTCCGGCAACATCATCATGAAGAACCTGATGGACTTCTGTATCGGTACAGTCATGTGGTTCATCTGCGGCGCATCCCTGATGCTGGGCTCCAATATCATCGGTGGTTTCTGCGGAAAGTTCACCTTTGATGTATTTTCCAACTACGCAAATTTTGATTATTCCTCTTTCGTTTTCAACCTCGTCTTCTGTGCCACCACCGCAACCATCGTTTCCGGTTCTATGGCAGAGCGTACCAAGTTTTCCGCATATTGTGTTTATTCCGCAGTGATCTCCGCAGTAATCTATCCCATTGAGGCCCACTGGACCTGGGGTGGCGGCTTCCTGGCAGCATGGGGCTTCCATGATTATGCCGGTTCCAACTGTATCCATATGGTTGGTGGAATCTGTGCTCTGATCGGTGCGTGGATGCTTGGTCCCCGTATTGGAAAGTTTGAACGGAACAGCAAGGGCAAGGTCACCAAGGTCAATGCCTTCCCCGGTCATAACCTTGTGATCGCTGCACTGGGCGTCTTCATCCTGTGGCTGGGCTGGTACGGATTTAACGGTGCTGCTGCTACTGACGTTCCCACACTCGGTTCTGTATTCCTGACCACAACCGTCGCTCCCGCTGTCGCCACTGTTACCTGTATGATCTTCACCTGGATCAAGTACGGCAAGCCCGATGTATCCATGTGTCTCAACGCCTCCCTTGCAGGTCTGGTAGCAATCACTGCCCCCTGTGATGTTACCGACTGCGCAGGTGCTGCCATCATCGGTCTTGTTGCCGGTCTGCTGGTAGTCTTCGGCGTCTGGTTCTGTGATAATGTGATCCATGTTGATGACCCGGTCGGCGCTGTCGCTGTCCATATGTTCAACGGCATCTGGGGTACGATTGCTGTTGGCCTGTTCGCCACCGAATCTGCTCCCGGTTTTGCGATTGCCGGGATCCACGAAGGCCTCTTCTACGGTGGCGGCTTCTATCAGCTGGGCAAGCAGCTGGGTGGCATGGCCTGTACCATTGTCTGGACAGTTGTTACCATCACCATTGCCTATTCGCTCATCCGTAAGTTTATCGGTCTCCGCGTTGACGCACAGGAGGAGATTGAAGGCCTTGACAAGACTGAACATGGTCTTAACTCCGCATATGAGGGCTTTGTGATCAATGACCGCGGCCTTCTGCAGGGTGCAGGCTACGCATCCGTTGTTACCGGTTCCACGCCTCTGGATGAAGCTGTTCCCGCTACTGTACTCTCCACCAGAGCTCCCAGGACTCCTGAGGAAGCCGGCGCCGCAGGAAATAAGTACACTAAGATCACGATTGTCTGCAACCAGGCTCGCTTTGAGGCCTTAAAGGCTGCGATGGCTCAGATTGGCGTAACCGGCATGACCGTTACACAGGTTATGGGTTGCGGTGTCCAGAAGGGCCGTACCGAGTATTACCGTGGCGTTGCCATGAATCTGAATCTGTTGCCTAAGATTCAGATCGACATCGTAGTTTCTACCGTCTCTCCCACTGCAGTCGTTGCCGCTGCCAAGTCCGCCCTCTATACCGGTCATCCCGGTGACGGTAAGATTTTCATCTATGATGTGGAGGATGTTGTACGTGTTCGTACCGGTGAAACCGGCATTGCCGCGCTGACCGGCCCAGAGGAGGAGTAACCCCTCTTAACTGATCGTCGTTCCTTTCGCGGTAATCCACCACTACCCGAAATGAAGCGAATATATTCCATTTCCGCACAAAGGGCGGGACCGTTATGGTCCCGCCCTTTGTGTTTTTTCTTCCTCAGCATGGTGCCTGATCTTCCTTTATCGCAGAGGTAAGTTTTTGCCTGTAAGCGTCCTTCAGTGCCGCAGGCTCCACGATTCTGAGTCTGCCATCAAACATAAATACCCAGGCGAAAAACGGAGCGCTTACCTGTACATCGACCTCTGCCCGGCAGCAGTCCGGTCCAAGGCGCTTTATGACCGTGTCAGCCCCAAACTTATCAAAAATATAGCTGATCACATCATCCGTAAACTGCAGCACCACATGCTGCAGTTCTCCGCCAAACATCTTAAATACCTGTTTTGTATATTCCGCAACATGGAAACGCTCAGCCAGAGCTTCCATGCAGGCCGGTTGCTGCTCGACCTTCGCAGCTTCGATCCGGTCAATCCTGAAGGGATAAACCCGTCGCTTTTCAGTGTTATAGGTCAGCAGATAGTAATTATCATCCCGGTTGACCATTGCCACAGGACTGACAACATAACGCTCCCCGCTATGCCTGTATATCCGGTTGTGCCCCTCGTCCCATTTAAAGTAAAGGAAGGACATCTGACTTTGTATTTCGAGGGCATGCTGGATCGTCATTACAGTCTCGAGGATTGGAACTCCGGCATGCTTTCGTGCGTTGAATCGAAGCACACTCTTCTGCAGCTTCGAAAGACCTTCCCTGCCGCTGATTGCCTCCACATGGGATACAATCCTGTTCTCTAACGTTTCTGAGATATACCCGGCAGCATGGGCCTCATCAAGCCAGATCTGCATTTCGGCCGTAGTCAGATCGCTGACTTTATAGTAATATGCATTCTGTCTGCCGCACCTTGTTGACAGAACTGGAAAGCCGCAGGTCTGCAGCGCTTCAATTTCCCTGGCCAGTGTTTTGCGGTTACATTCAAGATAGGCGCACAGTTTCTCTGTGGTCACAGGCTCCGCCTCGGATGTTGAATGGAGCAGGTATTCAAACAACAGTGCGCTCCTGGCACGATTTTTGTTCTCATCTGACATGCGATCTCCCCCTTGAGCTCCTAATGCTAGGATAATTTTACCATTTAATGTATTTCTTTGTAAATCATTATTTCTAAAGCTGACGTTACAAAATATAAACAAACGCGGTAATTTTATATCTGATCAGACACTTTCTTTGCATTTCCGAATTTTTCTGTTTTCAGGGCCTTTCCGCGCATGTCCGCCGGACGCTTGCTTTTTATAGCAGATTATTTTCGATCAGTGCCAGTCCAGGGATCGTCCTGGGCATCCAGCTGGGGCTTCCCCCGCAGTTTGTGGCTGCCCTGGGCTACGCGGCGGTGTTCGGGAGTACATCCAATACCTTTCTGGCCCTAAGGTCGGATCAGAGGTCTTTGGTTACGATTCCCCTCCATACTTCTTTATCCTATGCGCAGTTGCCTGTCTTTGTAATGGGAATCAATCTATTTATTTGAAACAGCAGCACTACAGATTTCCAGACCTTCATGAGTCACACGCAAGCCTGGCAGACCATTGACAAGCCTGCCTCAAGCATATAAAATATGCAGGGCAGCTGCCTGTGCAGTCGTCTCATTTTCTGATCCCGGAGGTTTTTCATGGACACAAAGCTTCAACAGAACCCGCTTACAGATGGGCCCCTGACCAAATCCCTGCTCTGGTTCACGGTTCCTTTTTTACTTAGTAACCTTCTGCAAACGCTCTACGGAACCGTGGATACCCTGGTGGTGGGCAATTTCGGCAGCACTGCCGGTGTTTCTGCCGTTGCTACAGGTGCACAGACACTTTCACTTGTAACCTTTTTCACCATGGGACTTTCTGCGGGAAGCACAGTACTGGTCGGTCAGTATGTGGGCGCCCGTGACGGCAAAAAGGCAGCAGAAGTTGTAGGTAATACCATTATTGACTTTACAGTTCTGAGCCTGTTTATGACAGCCGCCATGCTGCTGACATACCCTTTAATCCTGACAGCACTGAATGTTCCTGCAGAGGCCATGCAGGAAGCCCGGAAATACATGATCATATGCAGCTGCGGTATCCCACTGATCGTCGGCTATAATACCGTATGTGCTCTTTTACGCGCCATTGGTGACAGTAAAAGCCCTCTGCTCTTTGTAGGCATTGCCTGTTTTGTGAATATTTTTGGCGATCTGCTTCTCACCGGCGCATTGCATATGGGAGCTGCCGGCGTTGCGATCGCAACTGTTACCGCACAGGGTGTCAGTTTCATTTTCAGCCTGATCTTTATCATGAAAAAAGGCCTCAGCTTTCCATTTTCACGGCATGACATCCGCTTTCACCGCAGTGTTACCGGGCGGATTGCCAAAATCGGCATTCCAATGGGAGTACAGAGCATTCTGATCAATCTGAGCTTTCTGTTTATTACCTCGATCATCAATGCCATGGGACTGACCGCCAGTGCCGCCATGGGGATCGGCGATAAGATCATCGGCTTTGCCTTTATGCCTCAGTCAGCATTTTCCTCCAGTGTCGCCGTTGTGGTCGCCCAGAATATCGGAGCGGGAAAGCGTGACAGGGCTATGCGTACGGTAAAGGTCTCCATTTTATTGTGCCTCGTCATTGAGCTTGTGTTCTTTGCTGCCTGCCAGCTGTTTCCAAATTTCTTCCCAGCCCTTTTTTCAAATGATAATGAAGTTATCCGGATGGCAGGGCTTTACATGCGTGCCTATAGCTTTGACGCAGTACTGACTGCCATAACCTTCTCCTATTCCGGCTATCTCAACGGCCGTGGGCTCACAACCTTCAATATGACCCAGAACCTGATTGCTACCTTTCTCGGACGCGTCCCGGCTACCTGGCTTCTTTCGAAGCTGCCTGATACAAACCTCTTTCTGATTGGACTGGCATCGCCGTTCAGCACGCTGATCAGCATCATCCTGCTGTTGCTTTACGTTCGTCACGTCCACAGGAATGACAGGCTGTCCGGTCAGATATAAGCTCAATATATGTCAAAAAAGTGCGGAGCACACCTATCCGGTGTCTCCGCGCTTTTTTGTAAGGTTATTCTACTGGTTCCAGATTGGTATAGCCCATAAGATATTTGTCAACCTGATAGGCAACCTCACGTCCCTCACGGATCCCCCAGACAACCAGGGACTGACCGCGGCGCATGTCACCAGCTGCAAACACCTTATCTACAGAGGTCAGTCTCGTATCACCAACTGTATCAACGCAGGTACGGGGTGTCTGCTTTACACCAAAGGCATCTGCAACATAGCTCTGACAGCCAAGGAAGCCGGCAGCAATCAGGACAACATCCACATCCATATACCAGGTATCCAGCTTTGTCATTTTACCGCCTTCCCAGCTGAGATTCACAGCGGTTACCCCGCAAAGCTCCCCCTTCTCATTTTTATGGAATTCCTCAACGGTCGTATTATAGATTCTGGGATCCAGCTGACCGGGTTCCGCATGGCTGGTTTCAGGAGCAAGCTGCGACAGGGGGATCCATTCGGTCTTCATACCTGCAGTGTCCGCACGGGCTTTGCCGGCTCCCAGTCCACTGTTGAGCCAGATTGCCTCCTCCTGACCGTAGTCTGTCTTCAGCACATTGGGCCACTGTGGCCAGGGATTGGAGGGTAAACGCTCCGCAGGCGGCTTCCCCATCATTTCAAACTGGATCACCGAAGCTGCTCCCTGACGGATACAGGTACCAACACAGTCATTACCGGTATCGCCACCACCGACAACCAGCACCTTTTTCCCTTTTACATTGATATAGTTTTCATCTGTATGATTGGAATCCAGTAATGATTTTGTATTTGCGCGTAGGAATTCAACTGCAAAGTAAATTCCCTTTGCGTCCCGTCCGGGCGCTGTCAGGTCACGGGGATTGGACGCACCGCAGCAAAGGATCACCGCGTCATTTTCAGCTATCAGCTGCTGCGCATCCACGTTATTGCCAACATCCGCACCGGTAACAAATTTTACACCCTCCTGCTCCATCAGCTGTGTCCGGCGCTTTACGACCTGCTTATCCAGCTTCATGTTCGGAATACCGTACATCAGTAATCCACCCGGCCGGTCAAAGCGTTCATAGACCGTTACATTATGACCGCGCCGGTTCAGCTGATCTGCTGCCGCAAGGCCGGATGGGCCTGATCCAACGATCGCTATGTTCTTGCCGGTCCGCACTTTGGGCACTCTCGGCCGTACCCAGCCCTTGTTCCAGGCATTTTCAATGATCGAGAGCTCGTTATTATGTGTCGTAACCGGCTCACCGGTCAGATTACAGGAGCATGCCTTTTCGCAGGGTGAAGGACAGACTCTGCCTGTGAATTCCGGGAAGTTATTGGTAACCCTGAGCCGATAATAGGCCTGCTGCCAGTTGCCCTCATACAGGAGATCGTTCCATTCCGGGATCAGATTATGCAGTGGGCAGCCCGAGACCGCATTTCCAAACATCATGCCCGCCTGACAGAAGGGTACGCCGCAGTCCATACACCGTGCCGCCTGCTGCTCCTGTTCCTTCCGGGACAGAAGCGGCTTAAACTCGTTCCAGTTTTTCAGGCGCTCTTCAGGAGGCAGCATATGGCACTCCTGACGCTCGTAATCGATAAATCCAGTAGGTTTTCCCATGACAGTCCCCTCCCTTAAGCGTTCTTCGTTGCGGCATAGAAGGCCTCAATCTGAGCTTCTTCGGAATTGAAGCCCCGTTCCTCCATACGCACGATCATATTTTGCATTTTCTTATAATCATTTGGTATGACCTTTTTGAACTTCGGCAGATAAGCCGCAAAATCATCCAGGATTGCCTTGCCCTTCAGGGAACCGGTTGCCTCCACATGCTCCGCGATCATGGACTTCAGTTCCATGACATCCGCCTTACCGGTCACCGCCTCCAGCTCTACAATTTCCTTATTGGCACGGAGGTAAAGATCATTGTTTTCATCCAGCACGTAGGCAATACCACCGGACATGCCTGCCGCAAAATTTTTACCGGTCTGTCCAAGGATCACTGCACGACCGCCAGTCATATATTCACAGCCGTGATCGCCGCAGCCTTCAACAACAGCATAAGCTCCGGAATTACGGACCGCAAATCGTTCGCCGGCAACACCGGCAATAAACGCCTTGCCTGACGTTGCACCGTACAGGGCCACATTACCAACGATGATATTCTCATCTGCCCTGAAAACGCTCTCCTTTGGCGGGAACAGGACAAGCTTACCACCGGACAGTCCCTTACCAAAGTAGTCATTGGAGTCTCCCTCCAGCTTCAGGGTCAATCCTCTGGGGATAAAGGCACCAAAGCTCTGGCCACCACCGCCGGTACAGTTGACAATAAAGGTATCCTCCTCAAGACTTTCGCCAAAGGCTTTTGTAATCTCGGAGCCGAGGATCGTACCAAGTGTACGGTCCACAGAACCCACCCGCAGGCTGACCTCTTTTTTCTGACCATTCTTCAGGTTTTTCCTGAATTCCTTCAGCAGGACTGACATATCCAGTGTCTTTTCAAGCTGGAAGTCAAAGGCATCTGCAGGATCATAGGTATTCCCTTCCCGCTGTGCCACATAGGGATTATCCAGGATCTGTCTGAGATCCAGCAGCTCCGCGCGGTTCCCTGTGAGATCGTCACGGATCTTCAGCAGATCACTGCGTCCGACCAGCTCTGCCACTGTACGGATTCCAAGCTTTGCCATGATCTCACGGAGATCCTGTGCCACAAAACGCATGAAATTCACGATATATTCCGGCTTGCCGACAAACTTTTTACGCAGCTCCGGGTTTTGGGTTGCAATACCTCTGGGGCAGGTATCCTTATTACAAACACGCATCATAATACAGCCCATGGCAATGAGCGCAGTTGTACCAAAGCCGAACTCATCCGCACCGAGCATGCAGGCAATCGCCACATCGCGCCCTGTCATCAGCTTGCCGTCAGCCTCAACCACCACACGGGAGCGAAGGCCATTCATGATCAGAGTCTGATGGGTTTCCGCTACGCCAAGCTCCCAGGGAAGTCCGGCATTCTGAATTGAGGTCTTCGGTGCCGCACCGGACCCGCCGTCAAAGCCAGAGATCAGGATCAGCTGAGCGCCTGCCTTTGCAACACCGGCCGCAATCGTGCCGACACCGGCCTCAGAGACCAGCTTCACAGAAATGCGGGCATCCCGGTTCGCGTTCTTCAGATCATAGATCAGCTGTGCCAGGTCCTCAATGGAATAAATATCATGATGCGGCGGTGGAGAGATTAGAGACACACCAGGGGTTGAGTAACGGGTTTTTGCAACCCAGGGATATACCTTCTTTCCAGGCAGGTTGCCGCCCTCACCTGGCTTTGCCCCCTGTGCCATTTTGATCTGGATCTCCTGCGCTGAAACAAGATATTTGGAATCGACACCAAAACGTGCCGAAGCAACCTGCTTGACGGCGGAGTTTTTATTGAGCCCGTCCGGCCCGATGGTATAGCGTGACGCCAGTTCGCCGCCCTCACCGGTGTTGGACTTTGCGCCGATCGAGTTCATAGCAATTGCCATGCATTCATGCGCCTCCTGGCTCAAAGAGCCGAAGCTCATGGCACCGGTCTGGAACCGCTTCAGAATGCTTTCGACCGGCTCAACCTCATCAATGGGGATTTCCTTACCTTCCGCGTAAAGAATATCCATGGCGCCGCGCAGATTCACAATGCTCTGCGGATTGTTGACCAGCTTTGTATATTCCTTATATTTATCGTAGTTGCCGGTCTGTGCCGACAGCTGCAGAAGATGCACCGCCATAGGGCTGTAGAGATGACGTTCCTTGCCTGCGCGGTAATAGTGAAGGCCAAAGGATGGAATCGCTTCGTCATTATAAAGGTCCAGCGGGTCAAAAGCCTGATCATGCAGGGCATGCACATCCTCCCGGATTTCCTTCATACCAACGCCGCCTACACGGCTGACCGTTCCGGTAAAATACTTATCGATCACAGCTTCGCTGATACCGACTGCCTCGAAAATCTGACTGCCCTGATAGGACTGGATCGTAGAAACACCCATTTTGGCAGCAATCTTAACAATGCCGTGCAGGACCGCATTGGTATAATCCTTCTCTGCTGCATAATAATCCTTATCCAGCAGGCCATCCTCGATCATACCCTGAATTGCCTCCAATGCCAGATAGGGGTTGATCGCAGAAGCGCCGTAGCCCAGCAGTGTGGCGAAATGATGCACTTCACGGGGCTCTGCTGTTTCCAGGATCAGGGCCAGCGCCTGACGCTTTTTGGTGCGTACACAGTGTTTTGCAGCTGCAGAAACTGCCAGCAGCGACGGAATTGCGACGTGGTTTTCGTCCACTCCACGGTCCGACAGAATGATGATATTACAACCGTCGCGATAGGCACGGTCAATGGAATTACAGATCTGATCGAGTGCCTTTTCAAAGCTGGTATTTTTGTAACACAGTATGGAAATTGTCTGTACCTTGAAGCCCGGAACCTTCATATTGCGGATCTTCAGCAGGTCGAGGCTCGTGAGGATTGGGTTATTGATCCGCAACACGTGCGCATTTTCTTCCTTCTCCTCCAGAAGGTTGCCATCCTTTCCACAGTAGACATTCGTGGCCGTAACGATCTCTTCACGGATAGAATCAATGGGAGGATTGGTAACCTGTGCAAAATGCTGTTTGAAATAATTGAACAGCGGCTGATGCCGATCTGACAGACATGCCAGAGGTGCGTCAATGCCCATTGCAGTGGGCTGCTCGGCCCCTGTCAGAGCCATCGGTGCCATGGAAAGCTTCAGATCTTCGTAGGTATAGCCAAAGGCACGAAGCTGGCGAGCCCGCTCCAGCCGTGAATATTTTGGCACTGCATGGTTGGGAATCGGGAGGTCCTTCAGGTGCACCAGTTGCTTATCCAGCCACTGGCCATAAGGGGCAGCATTTGCGTAGCGCTCCTTCAACTCCTCGTCCTCGATCACACGCCCCTGCTTTGTGTCAACCAGCAGCATTTTGCCGGGTGTCAGGCGCGCCTTTTTCAGGATTTTTTCATTGGGAATATCAAGCACACCAACCTCTGAGGAAAGGATCAGTCTGCCGTCATCGGTGATGTAATAACGTGATGGGCGCAGACCATTGCGGTCCAGCACGGCACCCATCTGGTCGCCGTCAGAAAAGAGGATGGACGCCGGTCCGTCCCAGGGCTCCATCATAGTGGCATAGTACTGGTAAAAATCCTTACGTTTGTCGCTCATGGAACGGTTATTCACCCATGGCTCCGGAATCGTGATCATCACGGCCTTAGGCAGATCCATACCACTCATTACAAGGAACTCCAGGGTATTATCCAGCATTGCGGAGTCTGAGCCTGCAGTATTGACAACCGGATAAACAACATCCAGATCCTCCTCCGGGAAAACAGAGGTGTTCATTGTTTCCTCACGGGCAAGCATATGATCTGCATTGCCCTGGATCGTATTGATCTCACCATTGTGAACAATAAAGCGGTTCGGATGCGCGCGCTCCCAGCTGGGGTTGGTGTTGGTAGAGAAGCGGGAATGGACCATTGCAATGGCAGAGGCAATGCGGCTGTCCTGCAGATCGGTATAGAAGAGACGAAGCTGCTTTACCAGAAACATTCCCTTATAAACAATCGTCCGGCTGGACATAGACAGCACATAGGTGTCATCATGGCTCTGTTCAAATTCACGTCGGATCACATATAGCCTACGGTCAAATTCAAGTCCTCTTGCAATTCCCTGCGGCCGCCGGAAAAAGGCCTGCATGATTGAGGGCATGCATTCCAGCGCGCGCTTGCCCAGTACAGAGGGATCCACCGGTACCTGGCGCCATGCGATCAGTTCAACGCCGCGTTTGGCAGCGATCACCTCCAGCATCTTCTGGGCCTGTCTGCGGGCCAGTTCCTCGGTCGGCATGAACAGCATCGCAACGCCGTAATCACGTTCCTGGCCGAGATCAATGCCCTGCTCTGCCATAATCGCACTGAAAAACGCATGCGGAACCTGAAGCATGATACCGACTCCGTCGCCCGTTTCACCTGCCGCATCCTTGCCGGCACGGTGCTCCAGCCGTTCGACGATCGCAAGCGCATTATCTACGGTCGCATAGTCCTTTGTTCCATCGATATTGACGATCGCACCGATGCCGCAGTTATCGTGTTCAAAAGACGGACGGTAGAGCGGTGGAGTCATTTTTTGATCCTTTACTGCGAACCTTACCTGATTATCTGCAGTGTTGTTCATGATTCTTATCCTCCTTTTTATAGGTCAGAGCTGCCTCCACAAGGCCTCTGAACAGCGGATGCGGTGCATCCGGTCTGGATTTAAATTCAGGATGTGCCTGTGTTGCCAGGAAGAAGGGATGATCCGGTAGCTCGATCATTTCTACAATCCTTCCATCCGGTGAAATTCCGGAAAGCGTCATACCGGCTGCGCTAAGCGCATCGCGATAATCGTTATTTACCTCATAGCGATGGCGATGGCGTTCGGATATCTCTTTGCTGCCATACAGTTCCAGTGCTTTTGTCCCCGTCTGCAGGACACAGGGATAAGCCCCCAGGCGCAGTGTACCGCCGAGATTTTCAGAATCTGTATGTCCGGGAAGCAGATTAATAACCGGATGCTTTGTATCCGGATTGATTTCCGTACTTCCGGCATCTGCCCAGCCAAGTACATTCCGTGCAAATTCCGTAATGGCCAGCTGCATTCCCAGACAAAGTCCGAGGAAGGGAATCTTTCTGGTTCTGGCGTAACGGATCGCAAGGATCTTACCTTCAATCCCACGGGATCCAAAGCCCCCGGGTACCAGAACCGCATGCACGTCATGCAGATAGCTGTCGATGTTTTCCGGTGTCAGCACCTCGGAATCGATCCAACGGATCCTGACAGCTGACTGATTTGCGATCCCACCGTGCTGCAGTGCCTCTACCACAGACAGATACGCGTCATGAAGTGAAACATACTTCCCGACAAGTGCGATCTCCACCGAATCCTTCGGATTGTGAAAATCCTCCACAAGCCTGCTCCATTCCCGCAGGTCCGGCTCCGGACATGGAAGCTGCAGACATTCGCAGACCGCACCGGCAAGGTTTTCGCGTTCCATCATCAGCGGCACCTCGTACAGGCTCCGGGCATCCAGATTCTGCAATACATGGCGTTTGGGTACATTGCAGAACAAGGCGATTTTTGCCCGCATATTGTCATCTACCGGATAATCTGATCTGCAGACCAGAATGTCGGGCCAGATTCCCATGCTCTGCAGACTCTTTACGCTCATCTGTGTAGGCTTTGTTTTCATTTCGCCGGAAGCCTTCAGGTACGGGATCAACGTCACCTGAATGATGATCGCGTTTTCCCTTCCGACCTCGGTCTGGAACTGGCGGATTGCCTCCAGGAAGGGCTGTGATTCAATATCTCCCACTGTACCGCCGATCTCAATGATGGAAATTGTCTGCTCATCCGGACTCTTTGCCTTGTAGAAGCGGTCCTTAATCTCATTTGTAATGTGTGGGATCACCTGAACTGTCCCTCCACCATAATCGCCCCGCCGCTCTTTATGCAGAACATTCCAGTAAACTTTACCTGTTGTTACATTTGAGTTTTTATCCAGATTTTCATTGATAAAACGTTCATAGTGGCCCAGATCCAGATCAGTCTCAGTGCCGTCATCCGTGACAAACACCTCACCATGCTGAATTGGATTCATTGTTCCGGGATCCACATTGATATAAGGATCAAATTTCTGCATAGTCACGTGGTAGCCTCTTGCCTTGAGCAAGCGTCCCAGAGACGCGGCTGTGATCCCCTTACCAAGTCCGGAAACGACACCGCCTGTTACAAACACATACTTAACCATGATTCCATTTCCTCTCCGGCAGTCTCATACTCTGCCTGAAAAACAAAAACGGCAGGCATCAAAGCCCGCCGTTTTTTGTACATTTTTGCAAGTTTTAATTTTGTTCCCTGCATATTATGCAAAAAAAGAGGCAAAGGGGCCGCTGATGCGACTCCTTTGCCGTTACCTATATTCTACAGTTTTAATGGATTCCTGTCAACATTGTACAGAGTATTTTTCTTTTTTTGTATCTTTTAACAGGATTCCGAAAAATATCAATCTGAAATCCGTCGAATCCACGATTGCAAATCTAGGAATTGCCATCAATGGTTGAAATTGTCAGTGTGATCTCTTCCAGTACGTCCAGAAGCGCCCGAACAGTGTCCAGTGACGAAAGCAGTGTGACGTTATTCTCTGTAGCACACTGTCTGATGGCAACACCATCTCCAAAGTGTTTTCCGGACAGGATTGCGCGGGTATTGATCACATAGCTGACATAGCCGGCACGGATCGCATCCAGTGCCTCTGTGCTGCCCTCAGAAAGCTTATGGCGGGTTCTGGCGCGAATGCCATGCGCACACAGATATTCTGCCGTCACTGTGGTTGCTTCAATGTTAAAGCCCAGATTGTAAAAACGCCGTACCAGAGGCAGCGCCTCTGCCTTATCCTCATCTGCCAGACTCACCAGCACTGTTCCGTAATTACTGAGCTTGACGCCTGTTGCCAGCAGTGCTTTATACATGGCTCTGTGCAGAGTCCGGTCGTAACCGATCGCCTCTCCTGTGGATTTCATTTCCGGTGACAGATAAGAATCCATTCCACGAAGCTTTGAGAAGGAAAAGGCAGGTGCCTTGACATAGCAGCGTTTACGCTCCTCCGGATACAGCTGCATGATTCCCTGCTCCTTCAGGCTTTTTCCGAGGATGACCAGTGTAGCGATATCCGCAAGCTGGTATCCGGTCGCCTTGGACAGGAAGGGAACCGTTCTTGAGGAACGGGGATTTACCTCGATGATATAGACATCGTTATTCTGGTCTACAATAAACTGGATGTTAAAAAGTCCGATAATTCCGATCCCCAGGCCCAGTTGCTTTGTATAGGTCAGGATCGTGCCCTTCACCTTGTCCGGGATACTGAAGGGCGGGTAAACACTGATGGAATCTCCGGAATGGACGCCTGTACGCTCTACCAGTTCCATAATTCCCGGAACAAAGACATCCCTTCCATCACAGACAGCATCCACCTCTACCTCTTTGCCACGGATGTATTTATCCACCAGCACTGGCTTATCTTCGTCGATCTCAACCGCGGTTTTCAGATAATGCCGGAGATCCTCCTCTTTGGATACGATCTGCATGGCACGGCCGCCCAGAACGAAGGAGGGCCTGACAAGCACAGGGTAACCGATCTCCGCTGCCGCCGCTACGCCATCCTCAATGCTGGTAACAGCGGTTCCTTTGGGCTGTGGAATACGGAGCTCTGTCAGCACATGCTCAAAGCTGTCACGGTTTTCCGCGCGGTCGATCGCCGCGCAGTCAGTCCCTATGATCCGGCAGCCACGCTCCATCAGCGGCTCAGCCAGGTTGATCGCAGTCTGCCCGCCCAGCGAAGCAATGACTCCGATGGGCTTCTCCATTTCAATGATGTTCATAACATCCTCAACGCAGAGCGGCTCAAAATACAGCTTATCGGAACAGGTATAATCGGTGGAAACCGTTTCAGGGTTATTGTTTATGATAATGGCTTCATAGCCGGATGCCTTGATGGTCTTTACAGCATGGACCGTAGAATAGTCAAACTCTACACCCTGGCCGATTCGGATGGGCCCTGAGCCCAGAACAACGATCTTCTTTCGGTCAGAGATCACTGATTCGTTTTCATCCTCATAGGTAGAATAAAAGTACGGAATATAGGATTCAAACTCGGAAGCGCAGGTATCGATCATTTTATAAATCGGGAAGATGTTCTGCTCCTTCCGGAACTGATAAACAGACAGTTCGTCCGTCTTCCACAGGACCGCGATCTCCTTATCGCAAAAGCCAAGCTTCTTCGCACTGTAGAGCGTATCCCGGTCAAAGGGCTTTGCCGCAATCTCCTTTTCCTTCTCCACAATGTTCCGCAGCTTTTTGATGAAGTATTTATCGATTCCGGTTGCTGCGGCAATCTCCGTAATCTCTACTCCATCGCGCAGAAGCTTCGCAATCGCATAAATGCGGTCATCTGTTCCAATGGCTATATATTTCAGCAGTTCTTCTCTGCTCATCCCCTTAAATTTCGCACTGTAGAGATGGTACAGCCCGATCTCAAGGGATCGGATTGCTTTCAGCAGGCTCTCTTCAAAGGTCCGGCCAATGCTCATGCATTCTCCGGTCGCCTTCATCTGCGTACTGAGGGAATTATTTGCATCTGTAAATTTGTCAAAGGGGAAGCGTGGCATCTTGGTCACTACATAGTCAAGCGCAGGTTCGAAGGAAGCCAGCGTATTGGCCAGATGTATCTCATCCAGATGCATACCCACACCAATCTTTGCCGAAACACGTGCGATAGGGTAGCCGGAAGCCTTGGACGCAAGTGCAGAGGAACGTGAAACTCTCGGGTTGACCTCAATGACAAAATAACGGAAGGAATCAGGATCAAGCGCAAACTGTACATTGCAGCCGCCTTCGATCTCCAGCGCCCGGATGATCTTCAGGGCACTGTTTCGGAGCATCTGATACTCCTTATTTGCCAGTGTCTGCGACGGACAGACCACAATAGAGTCACCGGTATGAATGCCAACCGGATCAATATTTTCCATGTTACAGATTGCGATCGCCGTATCGTTTGCGTCACGCATGACCTCGTATTCGATTTCCTTGTAGCCTTTTACGCTCTTTTCGATCAGGACCTGATGAACCGGAGACAACTTAAACGCATTGACGCCGATCTCTTCCAGCTCCTGTTCGTTATCTGCAAAGCCACCACCGGTTCCACCCAGCGTAAATGCCGGGCGGAGCACCACAGGATAGCCGATCTTTTTTGCTGCCTCCCGTGCTTCGTCGAGATTGTAGGTAATCTCCGATGGGATCACAGGCTCTCCGATAGACAGACACAGCTCCTTAAACAGTTCTCTGTCCTCCGCACGTTCGATTGAGGAAAACCGCGTGCCCAGCAGCTTGACATTGCATTCCTTCAGGACACCTTTTTTCTCCAGCTGCATTGCCAGATTCAGTCCGGTCTGACCACCGATGCCGGGCAGGATCGCGTCCGGGCGCTCATGACGGATGATCTTCGCGACATATTCAAGGGTAAGCGGCTCCATATAGACCTTGTCAGCAATGGAAGTATCTGTCATGATCGTTGCAGGGTTGGAATTACAGAGGATCACCTCATAGCCCTCTTCTTTCAAAGCAAGACAGGCCTGGGTACCCGCATAATCAAATTCAGCTGCCTGCCCGATCACAATAGGCCCGGAGCCGATGACCAGTATTCTTTTCAGTTCTGTATTTTTAGGCATACTAATTCGCCGTCCATTCTATAGATTCCGGATTCCGTGTTCATACCCGGTCAGCAAACAGCCTGCCTCTGGTGCAGTCTGCCATCAGCTGAATAAAACTGCCAAACAGATATTTACTGTCCTCCGGCCCCGGAGCACTTTCGGGATGATACTGCACACTGAACACATGGTCCTTCCTGCAGCACACACCTTCCACCGTCTGATCCAGCAGATTGATATGCGTGATCTCCAGCCCTGTCCCCTCAACACTGGCGGTATCCACTGCATAGGAGTGATTCTGGCTGGTAACCTCCACCAGCCCGGTCTGAAGATTCTTGACAGGATGATTTCCCCCGCGGTGTCCGAATTTCAGCTTATAGGTCTTTGCTCCGTAGGCCAGCGAGATCAGCTGATGGCCGAGACAAATACCAAAGATCGGGCACCTGCCGAGCAGCGTCCGGACGCAGGCGATCGTTTCCGGCACATCTGTCGGATCACCGGGGCCATTGGAAATAAAGACTCCGTCCGGATGGAAGGCCAGGATTTCCTCAGCACCTGTATTATATGGCACTACGAGGACATCACACCCGCACGCATTAAGGCTCCGGACAATATTGAGCTTCATGCCACAGTCAATAGCAACAACTCTGTAGCCTCTGCCGGCAGGCCCCTCCTGCGTTCTGGGAGAAAACCATTGTTCCTTACAGGATACTCTTGCCACCGCATCCCGAGGGGCATCGTTTGCCAGCAGCGTTGCAAGGCTCTCTCCGGTGTCCGCCTCCGCATCCGTGATCATGCACTTCATCGTGCCAAAGTTCCGGATCACACGTGCCAGCTTCCTTGTGTCAATTCCGGAAATACCGGCAATATTGTATTCCCGCATCACTTCATCAAGCGTCCGGTCACATCGAAAATTAGAGGGATAGTCATTATATTCGCGGACGATCAGACCGCTGACAGTCGGGCATCTGGATTCGTAGTCCTCTTCATTGGTACCATAGTTACCGATCAGCGGATACGTCATGACTACGGCCTGATCGGTGTAGGAAGGATCGGAAATGATCTCCTGATAGCCGACCATTGAGGTATTAAATACAACCTCACAGATTTTCGGTTCACTGCTGCCAAAGCCGTCACCCTCGAATACCACGCCGTTTTCAAGAATCAGCTTTTTCTTCATTGTATATGCCTCGTTTCTCATAGCAGGCTGTCCGGGCATGCCGACAGCACTATCGCATTGATTTCTGCAGCTAACAGCATTTTTACCCCTGCAGAAGGCCCTAAAAAAGGGCACTTTGGCCCTAAGCCAAAGCGCCTTTGCTTTCTTATAAAATATAGCCCACTACAGGGCGAATGTCAATCCAAATCTTAGGCATCACATAGCCCAAAAACTGGGCAGTTTGACTTGAGTTGCGTTCATGCGCCTTCATCGTCCACATCATAAGTGCATTCTTTCTCGGGGTGTTTTCATCTTACGTACATTCGAGCCTAGCACTACCTGCCCGCCCGCCATTTAAAAAAAAAGCTGCCCCATAATGGGACAGCTTGCGGCTCAGAGACAGATTCCCGCTTCATTTTCGGTCAGGAATTCAGTAAACCACATAAGAAGCTCCGGCTCGGCCAGCGATACCCCACCCATGATCTCGCGTATCTCACGGGTATCCAGGGTATAGGAGCCCTTCTCTGTTGTATGCGTAAATACCCAGTCTATATCGGGGCTCCCCTGGATCAGCGTTACGATCGTAGTCGTGAGGTCGCCGATTGGAGGCGTATCAATGTTATCGGGATCAAACCAGGTTGTAACCCTGGTGCCAACGCCGACCTCGCTGCTGATTGTCAGATCACCGCCGGCCATCGTCGCTTCCATCTTCATAAGAGGAAGCCCCAGGCCCACTTTTCGGGTTGTGCGGGTTGTGGTAAAGGGATCCGTCACCCGGGCAACAAACTCGGGGGTCATACCACAGCCGTTATCATCGATCACAATGCTCAGCCGCTGCGGACGCTCCTCTACAGTGATGCCGATCAGCGTTGCGCCTGCCCGGACAGAATTCTTCGCAATATCCAGAATATTCAGACTCAGTTCCTTCAACTCAGAACACTCCCATAGACGTTAAGGTTTTATCAGAAATATTATACCTGAAAGGTCGCTGCCATGCAATGCCGTTCTTTAAAGTTTCACATTCTGTCGTACGTGGAATCCGGCTTTCTTCGCACAAGCCGGCGCATAACGGAAAAGGGAAGATTCATCATCAGCAGTACCACAGCTGCAAAAAGTGCCATCCCCGCAAGATAGGTCACCATTCCACCCGGAAGACCTGATAAAAGCACAAGCGGAGACCCTGCCGGCGCCCAGCAAAGGAACATATAGTTTGTATGCAGCAGCAGGTTAAGGATTCCAACCGGAAGTGCTGTGCATAGAAGCATGGCCATCGTATAAGGGATCAACCGGACCGTCGGTCTGACCTCCCCACGGACCACAGGAAGCAGGGATGCCTGTAGCAGCAGTGTATGCCACAGGAAGCTGTGCAGTGACTGAAAATGCCAGATTGGAAAAGCAGTCCAGTCCGGAAACAGCAGTGCGCAGACTGCACCTGCTGTACCAATACTGTAAACAACCACACCAAACCGTCTGTTCTGCGGATGCCATGCGTAATAAAGGCATCCGAACATGGAAAGAGAGCAAAGGTGTAATGGCAGATAGCCCTTTGTAAAAGTCCCAGCCGCTGCCATTACCAGTTCCTTCAGAAGCTCCAGCAGGATCATTCCCAGGGCCAGTATTTTCAGACAGCATCTGTACTCCCCCTCGCGCAGGCACCTGACCCTGATCAGCAGGATCAGTGTCACAAGCAGGATCAGGCCCAGCGCAAGCAAATGCCACTGCCCGTAGAGCGAAAATCCAATCTCCGCCGGAATTTCAGACTCCGGTGCCAGAAACCACTGCTTAAACATTCCGCTTCCTTCCTCTCATAAAAAATGCCGCCCGGAATTACCGGGCGGCAGAATCTTCATGCTTAGAAATACTTCTTCATACCCTCAGTTGCAGTCGCAACATCAGCAGAAATAGAAATGGTAAAGTTAATTGCATTGGCATCGCCAAAGGACTGGCACCAGTCGAGGAATGCTTCAGTCTCTGCGGGGTCATCGCAGACGGAAACCTTATAGAGGCTGTCGATAAAAATCTGCGTGATATCGTAATCACCGGCATGCAGGCCGGAGATAAAACCCTTCAGGAATGTATAGCCACCGATCGGATAATCGGATGCTTCTACCAGACGGACACTGGACTTAATATCATATACGAGCTTGGAACCCTTTTCAATGCAGACGATATGACCGTTTTCACTTGCAACTGCAGCATTGATGGTATCAGCCATCTGCTTGGTCTTACCGGAGCCCTTAACGCCCATAATAACCTTAACCATGATGAAAAACTCCTTTCAGATATCGGCTTGCCACCGACTTGGAACTAATATATCATTTTCTCTTGTACTTTTCAACAGTTTTCTGTAAAACAGCGCACTGTTTTCAGCAATTATTTCTGAAGGACCCGGCGGACTGTTTGTGTTACAAATTCACGCTCTCCACTGAAAAACGGATTTACATCCAGGAGATAACCACTTAAAGCCGCCACCAGCTCAAAGAAATAAAACAGCTGCCCGAGGGTTGTAGCGTCCATACGGCTGCAACGGATATTCATAACCGGCAGGCCCGCATCCGTCTGATGCTCCAGCATTGCCTCGCAGGCAGTATCCATAATGCTGCTGATGCTGACACCCGAAAGGCAGTTCATATCGTCAAGGTTTTTCCAGTCCAGCTCGATGGAAAGGGACTTTGAGTCCGGCTGAAAGGCAAGCAGGGTTTCAAACAGTCCGCTGGACCCTGACGCAGAAAGCATACCGCTCATCAGATAGGCATCTGACGGCATCAGGACAGGAACCGTCAGCAGTCCACTTCCTTCCCAGCCTGTGCTGCCATTCATCAGCTGTTGCCACCAGCAGCCGAAGGCTCTCAGCTGTGGCTCATATCCCGCCAACAGCTCTGTATGTCTGCCGCTTTCATAAAGCAATGTGCGCACGCCGGCATACTGCCATGCGGGATTGTCCATACTGCGCTCGTCAAGCTCTCTTTCCTCCTGTCTGGCGCCAGCCATAAGTGCCCTGATATCCAGGCCGGCCACAGCCATAGGCAGGAGTCCACACGCGGAAAGGACACTGAACCCCTGTGCGATACCACCTGGCATCTCCAGCGTGGTAAGGCCTTCCTCCACAGCCATCACATGAAGCTTCCCACGGTTCGAATCAGTTGTCAGATATACCCGCTCTCTTGCCTGCTCCGGTCCGTAGCGTCTGTTCAGCAGCCACCGGAAGGTGCGCGCTGCAACTGCGGTTTCAATGTCGTCACCACTCCGCGCAATAATATTTACGGAAAAATCAATACCACGAAGATGGTCCGCAATGTCATTCAAGGCCCGGGATGACAGGTGATCTCCCGCATAATACAGCCTGACCTCAGCTTTTTCGTTATACAGGCTTCCCTGCATATACTCTACGGCAGCACGGATCCCCGCCAGGACCGGCGCATCGGCGATCACAACCAGTGCCTTTGAGTTCGCCCGGATCTTCAGCGCTGTCCGCCTGATCCGGTCTGTTGTCTGGTCTTCTGTGCCATGTGGCAGGCGGTACCAGCCCAGCAGGTCATTTCCGTGGCCTGTCCCAGCCGCGAGCTTTGCATGCGCATCCGCAAGGCGGCTCTCCATCTCCATCAGTGAATGAAAATCTATTGCGTTCCAACAGTTCGAGATATCGGTTTCGATCATTCTGCACACCATCCCTTCCAAGTTTATATTACCCGATTCCCGTCGCAAATGCAAGGTACTGCGCTTCTTCGTAAAACTGCAAATTCCCCTTGCTTTTATATCTTCCTTGTTTTATACTATTTTGTGGTGAATTGTGGTGACATTTCCCACAAAGTGGCAAGGAGGTGGCAGAATGACAGGAAAATATCGGCACAGCATTGACGCAAAGGGCCGTCTTGCAGTCCCCGCAAAGCTCCGTGAAGAATTGGGCGATACTTTTTATGTTACGATCGGCCTCAGCCATACTCTGATGATCCTGCCAGCGGAGGGTTGGGAACAGCTTGAACAGCAGAAGAAGCTGCTGCCGCTGGCCGATGCCCAGAAGCTCCGTTTTCTGTTTGCAAACGCAGTGCACTGTGAACCGGATAAACAAGGGCGGATCCTGCTGCCTGTCGAGCTGAGACGTTATGCCGGTCTTCAGGACAATGCGGTCCTCATTGGTGTTGGCGATAAGGCAGAAATCTGGGATGCCGGCCGTTATGATGAGCTGGAGCAGTCCTTCCTGCAGTCTGATGAACTCGACACCATCCTCTCCACCCTTGCTATCTGAATTGGCCCTTTCTTTACGCAAGCTGTATCACACATCCGATGAAACCGGAGGTACTCCATGGAATTCCAGCATATATCTGTATTGTTAAATGAATGTATCGAAGGTCTGAACATCCGCCCCGACGGAATTTACGTTGATGGTACGCTGGGTGGCGCCGGGCATTCATCGCAGATTGTCCAGCGGCTGACCACCGGCCGCCTGATTGGGATTGACCGGGATACGATCGCACTGGAAGCTGCCGGACATCGTCTGGCCCCCTGGTCCGACCGTGTAACCCTGGTCCACTCCAATTTCCGCGAAATCAGCACGATCCTGGATGAGCTTTCAATCACCGGCGTAGACGGAATGCTGTTTGACCTCGGTGTCTCCTCTCCCCAGCTGGACGATGAAAGCCGCGGTTTCTCCTATATGGCTGACGCTCCTCTCGATATGCGGATGAACCGTGAGGATACACTCAGTGCCTACGATATCGTCAACAGCTGTTCAAAGGAAGAACTGCAACGGATTTTTTATGAATATGGCGAGGAGCGTTACGCGCCCCGTATCGCCACAGCGATTGAGCGAAAGCGTCAGGACCATCCGATTGAAACCACCCTCCAGCTGGTGGACGTCATCCGCTCGGCTCTGCCTGCTCAGGCATTGCGTGAGAAGCAGCATCCCGCCAAGCGAACCTTTCAGGCAATCCGGATCGCTGTCAATGACGAGCTTGGCTCAGTCCGGGACATGCTTGATGCTGCTATCCCACGTCTGAATCCGGGTGGACGGCTGGCCGTGATCACCTTTCACTCACTGGAGGACCGGATCGTCAAGGTTGCGATGAATAATGCCGCAAAGGGCTGCACCTGCCCGCCGGAGTTCCCCGTATGTATTTGCGGCAATCGTCCGAAGGTAAAGATAATCACCAGAAAACCAATCGTATCCGGTCAGTCGGAGCTGGACGAAAACCCCCGTGCCCGCAGCGCAAAGCTCCGTATCTGCGAAAAGCTTTAACCTGATTTTTTATTATTCTGTCTGACCACGGAGGGCAGATTTTGGAGATGAGTATTATGTTACTGAAAGAACTACTGAAGGACATTACCATACTGAGCCGCAATGCCGATGACATGCTTGAGATTTCCGGCATTGCCTATGATTCGCGCAAGGTTCAGCCCGGCAACCTGTTTGTTGCTGTCAGCGGCTTTGCGGCCGATGGCCATCGTTTTATCCCCATGGCCATTGAAAAAGGGGCTGCAGCCGTATTATGTCAGCAGGTTCCGGATACTGATATTCCCTATATTCAGATAGAAAACAGCCGCGCAGGGCTTGCATTGGTCTCTGCCAACTGGTTTAGCCGCCCGGCTGAGAAAATGACCTGTATCGGTATCACGGGTACAAACGGAAAGACCTCCAGCACCTATATACTGAAGCACATTCTGGAAACAGCGCTCGGCGCAAAAGTCGGTCTGGTCGGTACGATACAGAATATGATCGGAGACAGGGTGATTGAGACCGAACGCACCACACCGGAATCCTACGACCTGCAGGAGCTTTTTTCCGAAATGGCCGCTGCCGGCTGTACTCATATGATCATGGAGGTTTCCTCTCACGCACTGGCGCTGGATCGAGTGGCGGGAATCCATTTTGAATGTGGTGTCTTTACCAATCTGACCCAGGACCATCTGGATTTCCACGGAACCATGGACGCCTATCGTGATGCAAAAGCGCTGCTGTTCCGACGCTGCACAAAGGGAATCCTGAACGCAGATGATCCCGCATCGGTAAAGATTGCCCAGGGTGCAACCTGCAGTATCACCACCTACGGAACACATAGCGGCTGTGACCTGCAGGCAGCGAACACCGTTCTGAATTCGGACAGCGTGGAATTCGATGCCCTGTACCACGGCGAATCGCAGCACATCCGTCTGCCGATCCCCGGAGGCTTCACCATCTATAACGGGCTTGGTGTTCTCGGTGCTGCTCTGCAGCTAGGTGTTTCGCCTGAAGCAGCCGCAAATGCCCTGAAAACCGCCACCGGCGTCAAGGGCCGTGTTGAGGTCGTCCCAACCCCCGGCAAGGATTATACGATCCTGATTGACTATGCACATACACCGGACGGTCTTGAAAATGTTCTTTCCTCAGTCCGCGGCTATTGTAAAGGCCGCCTGATCGCCGTCTTTGGCTGCGGTGGTGACCGCGATAATACCAAGCGTCCGATCATGGGTGAAATTGGGGCCCGTCTGGCAGACATCGCCGTGATCACCTCCGACAACCCGCGCACCGAGGATCCGCAGTCGATCATCGACATGATCATTGCCGGAATCCCCGACATCACGAACTGTCTTGTTGAGGTCAACCGGCCGAAAGCGATCCATATGGCAATGGACATGGCCCGGAAGGATGATATCATCGTGCTTGCAGGTAAGGGACATGAAACCTACCAGATCCTGGGAACTGTAAAGCATCACCTGGACGAGCGCGAGGTTGTTGCGGATTATCTTGCCCGGGAGGCCTGAAGATGAGAGAAGTTACCCTGAAGCAGGTTGCCGCATGGATTGGCGGCACTGTAGAACCCCGCTTTGAGAATATTGTGATCAGCAGCTTCTGCCATGATTCACGTGAAGCTGTGACAGGGACCCTGTTTTTTGCCCTGGTCGCCAATGCGGATGGTCATAATTTTATAGAGTCTGCCTTAAACAACGGTGCAGTTGCGGCCGTCATCAGCCATCCCATTGACATTCCATGCCCCGTGATCATGGTTGCGGATACGCATCAGGCGCTCATGGACGCCGCACGGGAATACAAACGGTCCTTAAACTGCAAAACCGTTGCGATCACAGGCAGTGTCGGTAAAACGACCACCCGTACCATGATCACGGCCCTTCTTGCAAAAAAATACAGGACAAGCTGCACCTATAAAAACTACAATAACGACATCGGCCTGCCGATCACCATCGGAAAAAGCGCTCCGGACTGTGAGATGCTGGTCCTTGAAATGGGGATGAACCATTTCGGAGAAATTTCAAAGCTGACGCAGATTGGCCGGCCTGATATTGTTGTCATAACCAACATCGGCAGTATGCACATTGAAAATCTCGGCAGCCGTGAGGGAATCCTGCAGGCCAAGCTTGAAATTCTGGAGGGTCTGAGTGAGGACGGCGTCGCCATATTCAATGGTGATGAGCCGCTTCTCTGGAACCTTCATGACCAGAAGCGCTGCAACACGGAGTACTTTGGTATCGACCGGGAGGAATGTGAGCTGCGTGCAACAGACGTACAGCTTTGCGGTAGCTCCAGTCATTTTCGTATCATTGGAAAGGGCTACGATTTTCCAGTAGAGCTTGCAATTCCGGGCCTGCATAATGTCTATAACGCAGTATCCGCAATTCATGTTGCGCTCCTCTGTGATGTGACGGTAGCAGACATTCAGGAAACCCTGAAAGGCTTTGTCAACACAAGCCAGCGCCAGCAGACCTTCTTCTGGAACAACCTGACGATCATCGATGATACATACAACGCAGGACCTGAATCCATGGAGGCAGCGCTGCAGGTGTTAGGGGACACCACCGGAACCACAGACCGGTTCCGCCGGATTGCCGTATTGGGTGATATGCTGGAGCTTGGAAATCACGCAAGCGGCGAACACCATCGGATCGGCAGGATTGCCGCCTATAAAGCGGATATCATTCTGACCTATGGAAAGGATTCCGCAAAGATCGTGCGTGGGGCGATTACCGGTGGGATTGGGCAGCGAAACGCCATGAATTTTGACACACATGAAGCGCTGGTCAATACGCTGAAAAACCGGGTCCGCCCCGGGGATGTTCTCCTGTTCAAGGGCAGCCATGGCATGCGTATGGACCTTGTTCTGAAGGCCTTTATGGAACAGTCGGACAGCTGATCCCCCTTCCAATCCACTTTTCGGAGGAATCTTTTATGCTCAGTATTATCATATGTATACTTTCTTTTGTGATCACTGCCGTTGTAGGGCGCTTCGTCATCATCTGGCTGCGTGCGCTCAAGGCCGGTCAGAGCATCCGTGAGGTTGGCCCCACCTGGCACAATTATAAGGCAGGCACGCCCACTATGGGTGGCATCATGTTTATCTTCGCCTGTCTCATCTGTCTTCTGTTGGATATCCCGGCAATGCGGAGCGGTGATTTCACTTATCTTGCCTGCTACGGCTTTGCCCTGGTATTTGGAGTGATTGGCTTCCTGGACGATTTCATTAAAGTCGCAAAGAAGCGCAACCTTGGTCTGAATGAGAAGCAGAAAATGGCATTACAGCTGGTTGCCGCGATTGCCTACCTGTTTCTGCTGAAGGCCATGGGACATCTGACCTCCAGCTTCTATGTTCCCTTCTTCAATGTGACCATCAGCTGCCCATGGGTTCTGTATCTGATCATCAGCGTCTTTATTATCGTAGGAACCGTTAACGCGGTTAATATCACCGACGGTATTGACGGGCTGTCAGGCTCTGTGACAGCAGTTGTTATGCTTTTCTTTGCCGTCGTCGGCGCAATGTGGGGTAAAAATGGTGCCTCTCACCTGGCCGCAGCAGTTATGGGCGGTCTTCTGGGCTATCTGCTCTATAACCATTACCCTGCCAAGGTATTTATGGGCGATACCGGGTCCCTGTTTTTGGGCGGCATCGTCTGTGGTCTGGCATTCGCGCTTGATATGCCGCTGATTCTGATCCTTGTGGGCATTATTTACATTGCAGAAACCATGAGCGACATCATTCAGGTTACCTACTTCAAACTGACTCACGGCAAGCGCATCTTCCGTATGGCACCGCTCCACCATCATTTTGAAAAGGGCGGTTGGAGCGAGAACAAGATCGTCCTGGTATTTATGGGTGTTACTATTCTTTTCTGTATTCTTGCCTGGGTGGGCGTTATGAACCGTGTAATCTGAAAGCGCAATCTGTAAAGGGCAGCCCGGCACAGTCCGGAGTTGCCCTTTTTTATATTTGTGCTATAATAGTGTGTAAAACAACCATCGGGAGGTAATCCTGTGAACATAATCTTTACCTGTGGCGGTACAGCCGGACATATCAGCCCCGCACTTGCCGTTGCAAAGCTGATCCGCGAACGCCGGCCCGACACGAACATTCTCTTTGTCGGCGCAGACGATGGCATGGAAACCGATCTGGTTCCCAGAAGCGGCTTCGAGCTCAAAACCGTTAAAATTTCCAACTTTCAAAGAAAGCTGACTCCCTCCGGGATCGCTCACAACATTCGTGCAGTCTGGCAGATGTTCAGCAGTCGCATCTCTGCCAACCGTATCATCCGCAGCTTCGGCCCTGACATCATCATCGGGACCGGCGGCTATGCCAGCTACCCCATGCTGAAGGCCGGCGCAAGGAAGAAGATTCCCACAGCACTGCACGAATCCAACGCAGTACCGGGACTGACCACCAGGCTGGTCATGGGACAAGCCGACCGTATCATGGTATCCTTTGAGGAAAGCCGGGTCCACTATCCAAACCCCGACCGGGTCCGGGTTGTCGGCATGCCTGTAAACAGTGATTTTTTTACCACCGGGAAGGCTGCCGCACGTGAGCGGCTGGGACTGGATGACCGTCCTCTTGTAGTCAGCTACTGGGGGTCACTCGGTGCCAGGGAAATGAACAAGATCATCGCGCGGTTTATGGCGTTGGAATGCGAAAACAGCTTCCCCTTTCAGCATATTCACGCAACCGGAAGCTTCGGCTGGAAATGGATGCCCGACTACGTAAAAGAGCAGGGCGCTGACCTTAGTACCGGAAATGGGATCGATATGCGGGAATTCATTTATAATATGCCCGATGTTATGGCCGCAGCCGACCTTGTCATATGCCGCGCAGGTGCCGCAACGATTGCCGAATGTGCAGCATCAGGGAAGCCGACAATATTCGTCCCCTCCCCCAACGTTGTGGAAAACCATCAGGAAAAGAACGCCAGGATCCTCGAGGAACATGGCGGCGCAGTCGTAATCCGTGAAGCAGATTGCTCCGCTGAAAAGCTTTACCGGACCGTGACTGAGATCCTGCAGGATCATGACCGGATAGAAAGTATGGGAGCTGCCATAAAGCAGATGGCAGTGACTGATTCTGCCGAGCAGATCCTCAACATTATTCTGGAGCTTACCGGAAAATGACCGCCCAAGGAGGCGCTTAAATGGCTCAAAACAAGAGACACACCCAAAAGAATCATCGGCGTCGCCGGAGTTCTCCGCGAAAGCAGCGTATTTCGGGCCGTTCAGGTATCTGGCTGCAGCTCAACCGGCTCAGGAAGCGTCTGCCTGTCTGGGCAAGGCTTTGCATTCTTGCAGTTCTCCTGCTGCTCCTGAGCACCTTCTGTTTCCGTGTCAGAAACATAGAGGTCTCGGGAAATCAGCGCTATACGACAGAGCAGATCACGGAGACATGCGGCTTCAGCACCGGGGACCAGCTGCTGACATTAAACAGGACTCAGGCCGCAGCCCGTCTGCTGGTCAAGCTTCCCTTCCTGCAGCAGGTGTGCATCCATCGCCGGCTGCCCGGTACGGTAGTCATAGAGGTTGCTGAAAGCACCGCTTCTGCCGTGGTTCTGTCAGATTACGGAACCTGGTGGATGATCAGCTCCGACGGTAAGCTTCTTCAGGAGATTGACGACGAGGATCCGGATTTTTCTTCCTATCCCCTTCTAACCGGAACAGAGGTCACGCTGCCGGTGAGTGGCGATCTGGCGGAATATCAGGATACGGCCACTGCAGACATTCTCTATAAGGTACTCGACGGCGTTCTCGCCTGTGGTATGCAGACAACGGTTGAGACGATTGACGCATCAGATCTGTCCTCTGTTACCGTTCTCTACGACAACAGGCTGACAGTTGAGCTGGGCGATGCCAGTGATGCCGAGTACAAGCTCTTATATTTCCTTGCGGTGCTGGATTCCCTGCCTGCAGATGCCTCCGGTGTTGTTGACGTCAGCTTCACCTCCGCGCTTGAGGAGCAGGCCATATTCCACCCTTACGAATAAAAAAATTACGAATAATTACAATTTTCTATTGACCGTTGAACGGTTTGGATATAAAATAGTTTAAAAGCGCAACCTATTTATATGCATATGTAAAAAAATCAGGAGGAACTAACCATGACCGAAGCCTATCCCGAAAGAGTTGTATCTATAAAAGTCATCGGTGTCGGCGGTGCAGGCAATAATGTCGTAAACCGCATGATCAGCGCCGGTGTTGAAGGTGTTGACTTTATCGCCGTCAATACAGATAAGCAGGATCTTAACAAATCTCTTGCCACTGAAAAAGTCCAGATTGGTGAGAAGCTGACCGGTGGTATGGGCGCAGGCTCCATGCCGGAGGTTGGTAAAAAATCCGCTGAAGAAAGCCGTGCCGCAATTGCCAAGATTCTCGAAGGCACTGACATGGTGTTCATTACCGCCGGCATGGGCGGCGGAACCGGTACAGGCGCTGCCCCCATTATCGCAGATATTGCCCGTGAGTCCGGTGCGCTGACTGTCGGCGTTGTCACAAAGCCCTTCAGCTTTGAAGGCCGTCGCCGTATGAATCAGGCTGAGGAAGGCATCAACAATCTGAATGGCAAGCTTGATTCCCTGATCATCATTCCCAACGACCGGCTGAAGTTTGTCACCGAGCAGAAGATCACCTTTGCAAATGCCTTCGGAATTGCCGATGATGTTCTGAAGCAGGCTGTTTCTTCGATCTCCGAGCTGGTTGGCTATTCTGCAAACACGCTGATCAATCAGGACTTCGCCGATGTAAGCGCGATCATGCGCGGTGCAGGCCGTGCGCACATGGGCGTTGGTACCGCCACAGGCAAGGACAAAGCCACAACCGCAGCAAACGCAGCAATCTCCTCTCCGCTGCTGGAATCCTCTATTGATGGTGCCACCGGCGTACTGATCAATGTTACCGGTCCCCGTGAGATGGAGCTCGAGGATGTTGAGACCGCAGCCGGTATTGTTCAGGATGCAGTCAATCCCGATGCAAATATCATCTTTGGTGCTACCTTTGATGACAGCATGGATGATTCCATCCGTGTTACTGTCATTGCTACCGGCTTTGATGCTGTCGCCACTCCCTTCGCTGCGCAGGAGGCTGCCAAGGCTGAGCAGCCTGCGGCTCCCAGTGCTACTGATATTGACGATATCTTCCGTATTTTCAACCGCAAGTAAGCAATAACAGGGTACCGCCTCAAAATACAGTGGTATTTTGAGGCGGTTTTCTTGTAGCTTTCCCCTTTTTGAGAAAGGACCCTTATGGACGCATTCGACATTAGCGCGCTTTCCGGCATTCAGACCTTTACAGTCAATGCTCTTCTGATCGTCGCAATCTTTTGTATTGCGGCGGTGTTCACTGTTTGGTATACCTGTCGTACTCAGATCAGATTTTCCCAGATCATCGTCGGCGCATTCGGTTACCTGATCTGGATCTTTCTGTATTCCATTCTGTCCAGCTCGGCAGCAGCGTCACTTTCCGGCATTGGCTATGCCTGTTTTTATGTATTCCTGACTGCCGTTACGATTGAACTGGTCCGATACTGCATAACCAAATATGTACTGATCTCCCGTTTTCATCTTGCTGATGCTGCAGTCGGTTATGCCCTGGGCTTTGCCGGTTTGTATCTGCTGGCTTCCTGCGCAGTATATTATTTCAGCTGCTATACGACTGCACATTCCTATCTCTCCAATGGTGCAGAAGCTTTTTTTGCCAGCCTGACGGATGAGGAAGCCAGTTCTGCCTATGAGCTGCTCGCCGATCTTTCCTCCCGTTCCGGGTTCCAGATCCTGCTGACAGGTGTCAACCGTGTGTTCTATCTTCTGCGGAATGTTTTTCTTTCCATCCTTGTATGGTATGGAATGACAGACGGTAAGCAGCGCCACTGGCTGTATCTGGTTCCGCTTCTTCATGTCATCGCGATCCTGCCGGACGGTCTGTACAGCGCCGGACTGATCGAAGATTCCATTGTCAGTGATCTTGCTGTGTGCGTTTTATCCGGTATTCCGATTGCGCTGGGCGCCATCCAGTATCGGAAGCATGAAAACGCAACCGCGCATTATCAGCCCGAAAAGCTCCGGACACGACGGCATCGAGGCTCACTTTGAGAAACCAGGTAAGCAGCTCCGCTTTACGGGGCTGCTTTTTCTCCCCTCACCGGCATATTGTTTTACTTTCGCTGGACTTCTAACCTGTCAGATGGTATAGTAAATTGTTACATTTTGTACGGAGGCACTTCATATGCATGATTTTCTCCCCATTAGCAGGGCGGATATGGACAACCGTGGCTGGGATCAGTGCGACTTTGTTTACGTGATTGGCGACGCCTACGTAGACCATCCCACCTTTGGCCATGCCATTATCAGCCGTGTCCTTGAGGCTCACGGCTATCGTGTTGGCATCATTGCGCAGCCTGACTGGAAGGATCCGGCCAGTATCAGCGTATTGGGCGAGCCCCGGCTTGGCTTCCTTGTCATGGGTGGCAACATGGATCCGATGGTCAACCATTATTCAGTTGCAAAGCGACGCCGTGGCTATGACTATTTCTCACCGGGCAGCAAGGCCGGACTACGGCCGGACTACGCTACCACCGTATACTGCAACCTGATCAGACGAACCTACAGAAAAAAGCCTATACTGATCGGTGGCATTGAAGCCTCGCTGCGCCGTCTCGCGCATTATGATTACTGGTCGGATAAGCTGAAGCGTTCCATTCTGCTGGATTCACAGGCCGACATTCTGATGTACGGTATGGGCGAGCGGAGCATAGTAGAGCTGGCAGACGCGCTGGACAGTGGTCTGGACATCCATGATATCACCTTTATCCGTGGGACGGTCTATAAGGCCTCCTCTACAGAAAACCTCTATGACGACTATATCACGCTGCCGACCTGGTCTGAACTCAATGCCGATAAGCGAAATTACGCTGAGAGCTTTTATAAGCAGTACTGCAACACGGACCCCTTTATCGCAAAGACACTGGTGGAGCCTTACGATGACCGCACACTGGTAATTCAAAATCCTCCGCAGGAGCCCCTGACACAGCAGGAAATGGATGATGTATACGACCTCGATTACATGCGGGCCTATCATCCTGTTTATGAAGCGCAGGGCGGTATTGACGCCATTAAGGAAGTCAAGTTCAGTCTGCAGAGCTGCCGCGGCTGCTTTGGCGGATGCAGCTTTTGTGCACTGACCTTTCATCAGGGCCGGATTGTCCAGACAAGGAGCCACGAGTCCCTTCTAAAGGAGGCAAAGCTGCTGACACAGGATCCGGAATTTAAGGGGTATATTCACGATGTCGGTGGACCCACTGCCAATTTCCGACGGCCCTCCTGCGACAAACAGCTGACAAAGGGTGTCTGCGCAGGCAAGCAGTGTCTGTTTCCCCGGCCATGCCGGAACCTGGTAGCAGACCATTCGGATTATGTTGCGCTTCTCCGGAAGCTTCGTGCGCTGCCCGGCGTTAAGAAAGTGTTTATCCGGAGTGGGATCCGCTTTGATTACCTGCTCGCCGATAAGGATGATACATTTTTCCACGAGCTGGTGGAGCATCATGTCTCCGGTCAGTTGAAGGTAGCACCGGAGCATATCTGTGACTCCGTGCTTCAGCTTATGGGGAAGCCCGGCAATGATGTATATGAGCAGTTTATCCAAAAATATGAATCACTGAATCAGCAGCTGGGCCTGAAACAGTTTGTGGTTCCCTATCTGATGTCCTCACATCCCGGCTCTACGCTGAAGGAGGCTGTTGCACTTGCGGAATACCTGCACGCACACCACCTGAATCCGGAGCAGGTGTCGGACTTCTATCCTACTCCTTCTACGATCTCTACCGTAATGTACTATACCGGTCTGGATCCGCGGACTATGGAGCCAGTATACGTTACAACCAATCCCCACGAAAAGGCCATGCAACGCGCGTTGATCCAGTACAGAAATCCTAAAAATTACGCATTGGTTCATGAGGCTCTGCTTCTTGCCGGCCGAGCAGACCTGATTGGCTATGACGCAAGGTGTCTGATCCGTCCTTCAAAAGAAGACCGGGCGGCCGCCGCTGCAGGTAACGGGAAGTCTCCAGCCTCCGGCACTATCCGTCCTACCGGGCGTGCAAAGGGTATGGGCGGCAAGGCAAAGGCGCAGAGCCGTACAGACCGTGAGGATACTGCAAATAAAGGTACATCCTTCCAAAGCAATCTGAAAACGGACCGGAGCCCAACCGGTTCCCATAGGAACACATCACACACCGGCAACCACCAGGCCCACACAAAGCACACCGGCTCCAGCCAAAGCGGTGGCCGAGGCCGCAACAGGAATCATAATATGAAATGAGTGAATCAGTTTGTCAATGATCGTATTGGATATGGAATGGAATCAGCCGCTTTCGGCCGATTCTCCTCTGGCCATCCGACTCTGCACAACACTGCCCTTTGAGATCATCCAGATTGGCGCTGTCAAGCTGGAAACCGGAGAGCAGTTTAAAGCAACCTGCTGTCTGCAGCAGTATAAAGTACTTTCCCCAAGGATCTCCAAGCTCACCGGGATCACAAAGCAGGATGTCCACAATGGTGAACCCTTTCAGCTGGCCATGCAGCGCTTCCGTGAGTTCTGCGGCCCTGATCCCATTCTGCTGACCTGGGGCTTCAATGATCTTCCGATCCTTCGGCAGAATCTTAACTTCTATCATCTGGATACCAGCTTTACGGACCGGTATTACAACCTGCAGATCATGTTCAATCAGCAGTTCGATCCGGGCAATCTGGTCAGAGGTCTCAGCTTTGCTGTAGATTATTTCCAGCTCGAGGTTGACCAGAGCTATCATGACGGTCTGAACGATGCTGCCTATACGGCAGAGGTCGCGAAGCATCTGGATATTGCAAAAGGGATAGCTGATTACCCGGATTATCTGAAATATTTTGAGGGTGACGGCGACCAGGCTTTTCTGGACTGTCTCCGGTACAGCAACTACAGCCGTTTTGAGTCCTTTGAGGCTATGCTGGAGGATCCCCGGATTGCCGAGGTAAAATGTCCCTACTGTGGATTCCTGACAGAACTGACGGAACCGATATTCCCGGAATCCGGCAGAATGTTCCGCACAGCAAAATGCCCGGAGCATGGCGAATTTCTCATCCGTGTCAGCTTCAAGCATAACCGTGACGAAAGCATGCGTGCCAACCGTGTCATCTTCACAATGGACGAAGAGCACCGTGCACAATATAAGAAAGCAGTAGAAAAAGCCAGCAAGCCCCGCAAGCAAAAGGTCGCTCCCTTCAGGCTTTATATTGACGCGGACGGATGCCCCGTTGTGAACCTTGCACTGAAGACCGCAGCAAAGCGTCATGTTCCCTGCACGCTGGTCTGCGACACCGCACATGAGTTTTCACGCAAGGGTGCGGAAACCATTGTCGTATCAAAGGGGGCCGACGCTGCTGACTATGCTCTTGTAAATTACCTGACTCCGGGAGATCTTGTGGTCACACAGGACTACGGACTTGCAGCCATGTGCCTTGCGAAAAACGCGCTGGTCATTGACCAGAATGGTATGCGTTACACTGCCGCAAACATAGATGGCCTCCTTGCATCACGCGCAGAGGCTGCCCGTATCCGTCGCAGTGGCGGCAGGCTGAAGGGGCCTTCAAAGCGGACCCAGGAGCAGAACGCTGCCTTCACAGAAGCTTTCCATGATATGATCTCAGAGGCATACGAAAATGCAAAATCTCGCTGAACTTCTGTATTCCGCTACGGAGGATGAATACGATCTCAGGAATCTGGCCATTCAGGGAGACGAATGCTGCGACCTGACTGCAGGCGCCATTGACCTGTACGACTGTCACCTGACAGACTGCACACTGAACAATTGCAGCTTCCGTGGCACCGGCTTTACGCGGGTCACCTTTGACCACTGCGACCTAACCGGTACACGCTTTACGGATTGCGGTTTAAAGGAACTGCGTTTTCGGGACTGCCGATTAATGGGAACCGTTTTTTCCGGTTGTCTGCTAAATGATATCGCCTTTCATGACTGTAGCTGCCGATACATCAACCTTTCCGGCTGCACCCTGCGTCATTGCAGTTTCCTGCGCGGTAATTATCTTGGTGGATTTTTCTCGGGGCTGAACTGCTCCGGCACAACTGTTGACAGCTGTGATTTCACATCCTGCGACTTCTCCGGCACAAATGTCAGGGGCTTTGATTTTTCCCGTTGTAATGTTGAGGGTGCCCGTTGGAGCCGTGACAAGCTGAAGGGCGCAACCTTTACCGCAATACAGGCCATTGACCTTGCACGGACCCTTGGCATACGGATCGTCTGACAGAGGAGGCACGCTTTATGATTGAAATTGAAAAGCCAGAGCTTTATACCCCCAATTATATGTCTTTCAACAACCAAAACACCTTTCTTGGCAGCTACGACGGACTGCGCTTCAAGCTGGTCCCCGATGTCGCTGACCCGGAAAATAAGGTGATCCATGCAGAGTACTGGTATGGTCCGCTCTGCTACGAAAAAAGTATCATGGATGGCAAGGCTGATTTTCCTCTCTCAGATGAGGGAATTGCAGAAATGAAGCTATGGCTTACCGGCCTCAGTGAAACGCCACCTGCAGACAACGGTCTCCGCCCACAACAGGACTGATCAGTATATAATAAATCGCGCCTGCGGCACCGTATGGATGCCGCAGGCGCAGTCTCTTTACAAGCAGAGCTTACCTTTTTTCACAGCTGTTTACATGTGCCGCGGGGTCAATGGTGCACACCTGTGTGTATTCCACCTGACCAATCCGGCAGCCCGGTCCGATCCACACCTCACTGCCGCGGACCAGATCAGCCTGGACACCTTCAAGCCGGACATAATCGCCCTCCACGCTGTTGCAGATCAGGCGTCCGTATTCTGCTCTCAGGACATCCTGAAGCAGAGCCGGCGCTGCCGGCTTTTCCACTGTGATCCTGCCACCGCCGATCGTCCCCGCCCGGCTTCCGGCAAGCCCCAGGCGGATCGCTACGCGCTCTGCGTTGATATCTCCCGCCACATGCAGTATCCCGGTCGTTGACAGGCTTTCCGCTTCACAGTCTCCGTCTACCCGAAGCCCTCCGTTGACCTTCACATCGACTGCCCGCAGGCTTCCGCCGACCCTCAGCGTGCCCGGCACATGAACCGTTTTTGCTTCAAGATCACCATCAACCTTTGCAGCGCCACTGATCTGCAGTTTTTCAGTGCTGAGCTTCCCTGTACATTGGAGACTGCCTGAGGACTGGAGCGTTCCCGCACAGGCAGTCTCTCCTTCAAGCTTAAGGCTACCGGCTGAGCGAAGGCTCCGGCATCGCAGTTTTCCGTTCACTCTCCCTGCACCTGACACTGTGACACGCCGGTAAGCGCCTCCGTCGATCACACCAAAGCCCGCAATACTGCAATCGCTGAGTTCATCAGTCGATTTGCCGTCGTCCTGCACGCGGTTTTCTTTCTGCCGGCCTGCAGCCTGCCTGCAGGTCTGTTCAAAATTTTTGACTGCCCGTTCAGCTGCCTGTGCAGTTCTGGCTGCTGCATCACTGACCATCGTACCTGCCTGTTCCAGATCTATGGCTTCCACAGTTTCTTCCATATAGTTCATTGCCTTACCCAGAAGCCCTGCAAGATTATCCGCTATTTCTCCGACTGTTCGCAGCAGCTCCTGCGTAGCCGCATTCCCCTGGCTGTCTGTAGCCTGCTCTGCGGTTTGGCCTCCTGCAGCCTCCCGTGCTGTTTTTTCTCCTGTCATTTTTTCCGCTTCTGCGGCCTTTTCCTGCATCGCTTCAAGCGCATCTGCATTGTCTTCAATACACTTCTCCATTTGATCGATCCGCAGCTCCAGCGCATCGATCTTCTGTGCCAGTGACGTAAGCCTGCTGCTGAGATACGCTCTGCGTTCCTCAGTCTCAGCTTCCCTGAGCTGCGACCTCAGATATCTGCGCTCCTCCTTCAGTTCAAACCGTTCCCTGAGCAGATTATTCCGCGTTTCTCGTACTTCCTCAAGCTTTTCAGAGAGCTGACTGAGCTGCTCCTGCAGCTCGCTCATTTCATCATTATATTTATTTTCATCCATTAAAACCGAACTCCTTTCCTTCTCAGGCGCGCATCGATTTCCGCTTGCAGCGCGTTCAGCTGCAGCTTTTCAATCAGGACTGTATCCTTATCAAGGATCAGGTGCTGCATATCCCCTGTTGTGATACAAAAGGCGATGCCATATTTCCGCAGCACCCAGACAAGGGGCTCGCCGATCGCCTCCTGCTCTGCCTCGGGAACATGCTCCATCGCTGCAGCCTCCGCCGCGGAAAGCGCTTCCTCAGAGCTGATCGTTCCCTTTGTCAGTAAAGTCGAAAACACATACAGCTTCAACAGCTCTTTATAGCGAAAGCTTCCGCTGTGTCCGGTCAGCGAGGCGTACTGGCGAAGCATGGTACGTGATGCAATCCCTGTAGCTACCACCTCATTTGCAGTCAGCTTCAGGTCTGACGCCTTTGCCGGCTGAAACCGCTGCGCAATCTCTTCGAGATTTAATGTTTCCTTCAGCTTTTGAATCTCAGCAACTCGCTTTAATACCTTTTCTCTTGGCAGGCAGGTTTCATGACCACTGCTGGTGGATTTTCTGATGAACCATTCGTCCGGCAGCAGTTTCATACGTTTCCAGCGATAAAGCGCTCCGTAGGAAATCCCGGTCAGCTCCAGAAGCTCCTTTTTCGTGATCAGTTCCTCGCCCATACTATCACCCCTAAAAATGTTATGTAACAATGTACCATAACATTGTTACATCGTCAATATAGTTTTATCGCTTTTTCATCGCTTCGCCAGTCCCGGAATTTATTTTGTTTCGACACAACCAAAAAACATCCGGCCCCATTCGGGACCGGATGCCTCCGCATTATCTGTCTTTTATTCTTCTGTATCCTCGTCCGCATCATCAGCAGTTGGCTCATCCGCATAAATTGTCTTCTGCAGAATTTCAATATTACTGTCAAGATCCAGGCTGATCACGCTCATGCCGCTAATGGTTGCGCCGGAATAGGTGCCCTCTGCCGGAATCTGCTGCTGAATAATATCGTAATCAGCATAAGCTGCAATATTCGCCGCATAATTCAGGATTTCAGATTTTGTAAGGTCCGTGGTGACATGGGGAAGAACCGCCTGCGCAAGGTCTACAAGCGTGGATGCCGAAGATTTCTGTGCCGCGATCAGGATCTGGTTGATAATGTTGCGCTGACGTTCTGTTCTGGCATAGTCATTACCCGTATAACGGTTACGCGCATAGCACAGAGCCTGCTTACCATTCAGCAGCCGGTAGCCGGTATACCAGATATAATCGGCAGTCGAATCCTCGCCCATCAGCTTATTCATTGACCATATATAATCGTTTGTAATTTCCGCTTCTTCGTCGCTGATGTTAATATAAACACCGCCCAGAATGTCGATGACATCCATAAAGGAGAAGAAATCCACCATAATATATTTATCGATATGAACCTTAAAGTTGGATTCAAGCGTTTCCTCCAGAAGGTCCGGACCGCCATAGGCAAACGCATGATTGAGTCTGGTGTTGCCATAGCCGGGAATCGAAACGTAACAGTCACGCAGAAAGCTGGTCAGATAAATCTCATGCGTCTTCTGGTTTAGGGACAGAATGATCATCGCATCTGAACGCCCAACCGTACCGGACTCACGTGTATCTGAGCCGATCAGGAGAATATTGTATACATCATCTGTAATTGGCACAACATAGGTACTGTCATCGGAGACAACCTCTTCAATCTGCTGATCCCACTGTGCAAGCTCTTCTTCTGTAGCTTCCAGCTTTTTCGCATTCTCTGCAGCTTCCAGCTGCGCCAGATAGGAGCTGACCGGTGTTTCCTCCGGCAGATCCTCCGGGTTGGATACCGTAGCAAAATAATTGCTGTTGGCATCCTGATAGTTGATCAGGTCCAGCATATGGTTGACAAAGAAGCCGCCGCCAACCAGAACACCGACCAGAAGGATCACCAGCCCGATCAGTACCCATCTGCTCCAGCCCCGGCCTTCCTCCTCGTCCTCCTCTTCTTCGTCCTCGTCTTCCAGCTCTTCCTCGTCATCATCCCAGTCGTCCAGGGCAACAGCTCTGACACGGTGATGAATCGATTTGTCCTTGGGCACAGGGAGCGTTTCTTCTTCCAGCAGTTCTTCCGGCTCGCCACGCCGGTTTCCATAAAGTTTCATAGTGCAATCATTCCTAAATTATAATCTGTCGTATCCTATTATAAGGTACAATAACTTAGTGATTATAAATTTTTTCGTCACTAAAGTCAACAGCGATTGCTGTTAACTTTTGTCCGGCAGCGCAATTTTTGATCTTTTACCGAAGCTTACACAGACCGGACCATACGGTGTCTGTCCTTCTGCATTATTTTTTCATATTTTATCTGTCGCAGAGCCCTTTCCAATTGACGAAATACGCATTCACTCTTTCATCTGTCGTCATTTTAACTTGTATCGTACATTTCAGACGACGCTATCTTACTATTTTTCAACAAAAATTAAACATTTTAAGCAAAACATTATAAAATTTGCAATTATTTCTTGAATTTTAAACAGCTTTGATTTACAATATACCCGCTTACAGAGGCATTCACAACATAAAAGGAGCATCCCGAAATGCTGAATATTGTTCTGGTCTGTCCGGAGATTCATCAGAATACAGGCAATATCGCACGTACCTGCGCAGCTACCGAAAGCCGGCTTCATCTGATCCGTCCGCTCGGGTTCGATATTTCCGACAAGGCCCTGCGGCGTGCCGGCCTGGATTACTGGTATATGCTCGATGTACGGATCTACGACTCACTGGATGACTTTTTTGAAAAGGCCCGGCCGGGTCGCTTCTGGTTGCTGTCCACCAAAGCACCAGCGTGCTATACAGATGTCAGCTACCAGGATGGCGATTACCTTCTGTTTGGCCGCGAATCTGCCGGTCTGCCCGAGCCCTTACTTGAGCAGTACCGTGACCGTTGTGTCCGTATTCCCATGGCACAGGAGGCACGCAGCCTCAACCTTTCCAATTCTGTTGCCGTTACAGTCTATGAGGCACTGCGTCAAACCGGATTCCATTCCCTTAACACTACGGGCCGCATGTCTCATGAAACGCTCTCCCGTCCCTATTAAAATAAAAACCAGGCACTTTGCCTGATGGAGGTTTTCATATGAACTACAAGAAGAAAACAATTCTTGACGTCGACCTCAGCGGGAAAAAGGTCCTTGCCCGCTGCGACTTCAATGTCCCGACCAATGACGCCGGCGTGATCACTGATGACAGCCGTATCGTTAAAACACTCCCTACGATCCGCTACCTGCTGGAGCAGGGCGCTGCTGTCATCCTTTGCTCCCATAAAGGCCGCCCGAAGAACGGCTATGAAGAAAAGTTTTCACTGAAGGTTGTTGCAAGCCGGCTCGCTGAGCTGCTGAACCTTCCCGTCGACCTTGCTTCCGATGTAGTTGGCCCTGAGGCACAGGCAAAGGCTGCTGCTCTGCAGCCCGGTCAGGTCCTGCTTCTCGAAAATGTCCGGTTTATCTCCGGAGAGACCAAGAACAATATGGAGCTGGCCCAGCAGTATGCCGCGCTTGCCGATATCTTTGTAAATGATGCCTTTGGATCCTGCCATCGCGCGCATTCCTCTACTGTCGGCGTTGCCTCCTATCTGCCTGCCTACAGTGGTCTCCTCGTTAAAAAGGAGCTGGACGTTATGGGCAAGGCGATCTCCGATCCCAGCCGGCCTCTCGTGCTCATTATGGGTGGCTCCAAGGTTTCCGATAAGATTGGAGTGATCGATCACATGCTGACCCTGGCTGACGACATCATCATCGGCGGTGGTATGTCTTATACCTTTACCGCTGCAAAGGGTGGCAGCATTGGCACCTCACTCTGTGAGAAGGACTCCTTTGATTACTGCCTCGAGCTTCTGAAGAAAGCTGAAGAAAAGGGTGTCAGGATCCACCTCCCCGTCGATTGCGTTGCAGCTGACCATTTTGCTGCCGATGCCACTCCCGTCTGCTATGACGACGGACAGATTCCCGACAACATGATGGGGCTGGATATCGGCCCGAAGACCGCTGCGCAGTATGCCGAACTCATCCGCAATGCGGGTACTGTCATCTGGAACGGCCCCATGGGTGTGTTCGAGTTTGATGCTTTTGCAAAGGGTACCGCTGCTGTTGCAGCCGCTATGGCTGAAAGCAAGGCCGTTACCATCGTCGGCGGCGGTGATTCTGCCGCTGCAGTAGAACAGATGGGCTATTCCGCACAGATCACCCACGTTTCCACCGGCGGAGGCGCAAGCCTTGAATTCTTCGCCGGAGAAGAACTTCCCGGCGTCAAGGCTCTGCTGGACGCCTGAACATAAAGGAGAATCAATTACAATGAATCGTAAGTACAGAAAAACAGTGATCGCCGCAAACTGGAAAATGAACAAAACCCCCACCGAGACAAGGACCTTCGGCGCTGAGCTCAAGCGGATCCTGCCTCGTGGCCGCTGGTGTGATATCGTTCTCTGCATGCCTGCCATCTGCATTCCAAGCGGTGTTAAGGCACTGAAGGATACCCGTGTCGGCATCGGCGCTGAAAATATGTATTATGAGACCTTTGGCGCCTATACCGGTGAGATCAGTGCCCCCATGCTGATCGATGCCGGCGTCAAATATGTGATCATCGGCCATTCTGAGCGTCGTGCCATGGGCGAAACCGACACTGATATCAACCTGAAGCTGAAGGCAGCACTTGAAGCGGACCTGACTCCCATCCTCTGCATCGGTGAAAGCCTTGCACAGCGCGAGGCCGGCGTTACCTTTGAGCACATCGCAATGCAGCTGAAGCTGGACTTTGCCGGTATTGTGCCCGAGCAGCTCCGCCGTGTGATCATTGCTTATGAGCCCATCTGGGCAATCGGCACCGGTCTGACCGCCACCCCCGAACAGGCCCAGGAGGTCTGTGAATTCATCCGAACCACCGTACGTAAGCTGTCTTCTGCAAAGACCGCCCGCGCAACCTCGATCCTGTACGGCGGTTCCATGAATGAAAAGAATGCAGAAACCCTGCTGGCCCAGCCCGATATTGACGGTGGCCTCATCGGCGGCGCTTCCCTCGACCCCGAAAAGTTTGTTAAGATCATCAACGCAGCAAATCAGGAAGCTGAATAATATATTTTCAGGAGGAATCACAGAATGAAACTTTATCTCGAAATCATTGATGTTGTTGCACGTCAGGTACTTGATTCCCGTGGTAACCCCACTGTTGAATGCGATGTTTATCTGGATGACGGCACCATGGGCCGTGCTGCTGTTCCTTCCGGTGCATCTACCGGTATCTATGAGGCCTGTGAGCTCCGTGACGGTGGCGATGCATACGGCGGCAAGGCTGTTACAAAGGCTGTTACAAACGTGAACACTGAAATTGCAGAAGCGGTCATCGGTATGAATGCCCTGAACCAGAATGAGATTGACCAGACTATGATCGATCTGGACGGTACTCCCAACAAGTCCCGTCTGGGTGCCAATGCAATCCTCGCCGTTTCCCTGGCTGTCGCCAAGGCTGCTGCCGAATCCCTCGGTATGCCCCTGTACCGCTACATTGGCGGTGCCAATACCAAGGTTCTGCCTGTCCCTATGATGAATATTCTCAATGGCGGTGCTCACGCAACCAACAATGTTGATATTCAGGAATTCATGATCATGCCTGTCGGTGCCAAGTCCTGGTCTCAGGCTCTGCAGATGTGTGCTGAGGTCTTCCATAAGCTAAAGAACGTTCTCAAGGATATGGGCACTCCCGCTGCCGGCGTCGGCGATGAGGGTGGCTATGCTCCCAACCTTGCCCGCGATGAAGATGCACTGATCGCAATCGTGAAGGCCGTAGAGGCCTGTGGCTATAAGCCCTATGATGATTTTATGATCGCTATTGACGCGGCTGTCTCCGACTGGTACAACCATGAAACCGGTAACTATGATCTGCCTAAGGCCGGCGTCTCCATGACCCCTGCAGAGATGGTCGCCATGTACAAGGGCTTTGTTGAAAAGTACCCCATCATCTCTATCGAGGATGGTATGGGCGAAGATGACTGGGACGGCTGGAAGATGATCACCGAGGAGCTGGGCGACAAGGTTCAGCTGGTGGGCGATGATCTGTTTGTCACCAATACCGAGCGCGTTAAGCACGGCATTGAGCTGGGTGTCTGCAACAGCGTCCTCATCAAGGTTAACCAGATCGGTTCCCTGACCGAAACACTGGATACCATTCAGCGTGCAAACCGAGCCGGCTACACTGCGGTTGTTTCTCACCGTTCCGGCGAGACCGAGGATACCACCATTGCAGATCTTGTAGTCGCTACCAACGCCGGTCAGATCAAGACCGGTGCTCCCTCCCGTACCGACCGTGTTGCCAAGTACAATCAGCTGCTCCGCATTGAGGAGGAGCTTGGCGAGGCTGCCCAGTACCTGGGCAAGGCTGCTTTCTTTAACCTTGCAAAATAAAGCTTTCCCGGTCGCTGCACTCAGAGTGAGCCTGTCCATATTCTGATTTAAAGGTTTTACACACTTCTCCAAACCGCCAGGTATGGAGAAGTGTGTAATTTTATCCATTCTGCGCAAATATTTTTGCTTAAAATTTGTGCTAAATTTACAGTTTATTCTTTTTTTGTGCTGTTGCCTGTGCTATAATGACTTCAAAGGAGGGATTAGTCTGTGAACGCAATCCTGCTTTTGACCCCGAAGAGCAGCTGTATCTGTCTCTATGACGACTACACGCTCAGGCAGTCGCTGGAGCACATGGAAAAGGCGCGCTTCGCTACCATTCCGCTGCTCAGAAGAAACGGTGAATATGTTGGCACGATTTCAGAGGGCGATATCCTTTGGGCGATCAAAAACAATTATACCATGAACATGAAGGATGCAGAGTCACGCCCGATCATGGAAATTTCACGACGTAAGGATTACCTTCCGGTTAAGGTTACGACTTCCATTGAGGAATTGCTCAGCATGGCTGTTGAACAGAACTTCGTGCCAATCGTAGATGATAAGGAATCCTTCATCGGCATTGTTACCAGGCAGAAGATCCTGGAGTACTGTCTGAAGGAGCTGTCCGCCAAAGCAGCTTCTGACGAAAACCGCTGACCATACGCAGAAAAAAAGCCGACACGGCTCAGCCGTGTCGGTAATTTATTTTTTACACAGTTTTATGCGTAAACTGCCCGGAGACAATCTGCGATCGCGCTGATAAACTCGTTTGAGCTGAGCTTTACCGCTTTTCCCTTTTCCCACAGCAGACAGAGGTCTCCGGTCATTCTGCCGCTTTCGATCACGCTGAGGCTTGCCTGCTCCAGATTATCGGCAAATTTCATAAGCTCCGGCAGATCATCCTTTTCTCCGCGCTTTCTGAGCGCACCGGACCAGGCAAAAATTGTCGCGATTGGATTGGTTGAGGTCTCTTCTCCCTTCAGGTATTTATAATAGTGACGGGTCACGGTTCCGTGGGCCGCCTCATATTCGTAATTACCATCAGGAGAAACCAGGACAGATGTCATCATTGCCAGTGAACCAAAGGCAGTTGATACCATATCGCTCATAACATCGCCGTCGTAATTCTTAAGTGCCCATATAAAACCGCCTTCAGAACGGATCACCCGCGCTACCGCATCATCGATCAGGGTATAGAAATAGGTGAGCCCCTTTTCCTCAAAGGCTGCCTTAAATTCGGCATCATAAATGCTCCGGAATGTGTCACGGAAGGCTCCGTCATACTGCTTGGCGATTGTATCCTTCGCTGAAAACCATAAATCCTGCCCGGTTGAGAGCGCATAGGCAAAGCAGGACCGGGCAAAGGACGCAATGGAGGAATCCTTATTATACTGTCCGGTCAATACGCCGCCGCATTCAAAATCGTAGATTGGCTCTCTGGTCTCCCTGCCATCCCGGTCCGTAAATACCAGTTCCGCCTTTCCTTCCGGCACACGCATTTCAGCCGCCTTATATACATCGCCATAGGCATGACGCGCAATGGTGATCGGTTTTTTCCAATTTTTCACGACCGGAGAAATACCATCCACCAGAATCGGCGCACGGAAAACAGTACCATCCAGCATAGCCCGGATCGTACCGTTGGGGCTTTTCCACATCTCATGCAGGTTATACTCGGTCATACGCGCAGTGTTCGGCGTGATAGTAGCACATTTTACCGCAACGCCGTACTTTTTTGCAGCCTCTGCCGCGTCACGGGTAACCTGGTCCCCTGTTTCGTCCCTGTGCGGAAGCCCAAGGTCATAATATTCTGTCTTCAGCTCTACAAAGGGTTCGATCAGTTTCTTGCGGATCTCCTTCCAGAGAATGCGGGTCATTTCGTCGCCGTCCATCTCGACAATGGGTTGAAGCATTTTTATTTTTTCCATGCTCTGCCACCTTTCTTTCAGCAGCAGCCGTGGTGGCCGCTCTACAGATATTTAGATTATAGCCGATTCATCTGTAAAATCCAATCGTATTTTTGCACGAAGATTATGTATAACTTGCAAAATTTCTGCGAATTATACCGATGATTCCCGCGCTATTCTGAATTTACTGCAGGATTGTCCTTGCATCCGGGTCAAGCGCATTTTTATCCAGCAGCTCGACAACCTCGTCCAGAAGTCTGACACACTCGGCGATCACGATGGCACACCCACCACAATCATGTGGGTTCAGAATGATTCCACCGACCTCCGGGTCCTTCCGGTTCTCATGAACAATTGCCAGGAAATTCACAATCGGGATAGAGACAACCGTTTCCGCTTCTGCCGCATCCACCTCATCCTGACAGGTATAGGCCACATAAAACAGAAACTCATTGGACGCTCTTGTCATCCCGGGCATTGCGGTTTCTTCTCCCTTTTTCCCACTGAGCACTGCCGGCACTGCCAGCTCCGCATCCGCCGCAATGCATGCCTTCAGCTGACGGCGCATTTCACTGTAATGCTCCGCCGTGCGCTCCGTCGTCAGTGCATGCACCGACGCTGTTAGCCGATTCATATGTACATCAAAGGTCATTCTATTTGTACCATCCTCATCCGAATTAAAATAATCATATAGAATCCCTGTAGCTTTTGCAATCATAAATTTTCTGTATTCTGATCTGAAGCGGCAATTCTGCCGGACTTTTCCGGGAAAGCAGAGTTTTGCGTTCCCAATCCGGGGCATTTCTGCTATAATACTGGCATCGCATCCAATTCATATCAAAGGAGCATTCTGAATGAAACGTTCTTTAATCCTTATCTCAATCCTGTCCGGACTTGCAGGCGCCGTGCTTCGTCTCTGGATGCTGGTCGGTGGAACAGATGCTGACGGGCTCCCAGTCTCCGGTCATATCTCCCTTTACTGTATTGTGCTGCTGATTTTGGCAGCACTGGTCCTGTTCACCTTATTCAGCCGGAGAAGCCCTGCTCCCATCCAACCACTTCCTGCTGTTTCTGTCCCCTTTGCTGTTATCGCCATCATCGGCGGGGTTCTGGTCCTGTTCAGTGTCATCGCCGAGTACGCCGGAGCCAGCCGTTCTGTCTGGCAGACCTCACTCCTGATTCTGGGGCTCCTGGGCGGCTTTAGTCTTGTGCTCACCGGATGCCTGCGTGCAGTCGGATCCTCCAGGCTTCCCGGTATCAGACTTTTAACCCTTGTCTATCTGCTGCTCAAGCTGATTGTAAACTTCAAGGCCTGGAGCGTGGATCCCATCATTCCGGATTACTGCTTCCGTCTCTTCGCAATGATCTTTATCCTTCTTGCGGTATATAGCACCGCAGGGCTCCTGTTTGACAGTTTCCATCCAAAGCGCTCCCTGTTTTTTTGCTGTACCGCGGTTTTTTTCTGTATGATCGCAGCGACAGACGGTATTCTGTCACACAGTCTGCAGGGTGTTGCAGGCACACTGTTTTATTCCGGCTTCACGCTCTGGCTGCTGGCTGTCCTTTCCTATATCCTCGGCCGGTCCCCTGTACCTGACAGAGCTTAAATCTCCAGGCCTTTCCCGGTCAGACGCGGTTTCTTGGTACACTATATCAGATTAACAGCAGGCCTTGCTTTTTGATAGTCTATCCGTTATAATCTCTGGTAAAATACTGCTATCAGAAACGGAGATTCGCTTTATGCCAGAACTCAAAGAACTACAGACCGAAATGGAGGCATCCATTTCAAAATTTGTAGAGGACCTCAACAATCCGGATCCCGGCGGCGTCTGCCATATGCTGGCACCGGAATTTGTCAGCTGTGACTATAAAGCAAGACGTGTTACCGTCCGCTTCCCGGTCCGTGAATGGATGCGCAATCCCGGCGGTGTCATGCACGGTGGTGCCGTAGCTTCTGCGCTCGATACCGCCATGGGCTGCCATACCTTTTTCTGGGCCGGTAACTCAATGACCCCCACGATCAATATGTTGTGCAACTTCATGCGGCCTATCAAAATGGGCAGTATGCTGTACGTTACAACACACATCACCTATGTGGGCCGCAGCATGCTCTATGCTACAGCTGAGGCCTATGCTGATGATCTGAACGAGCCACTGGTCACTGCGCAGGGTGTGTATCACGTTCCTTCTAAGAGTCATCCAAGACAATATATCAGCTTTGACGACTGATCTTAAGTCTCTTCCCGTCGGGTGGAATTTTCCGTCCGACGGGCTTTTCTGTTTTCACCGGAATTGCAGCCATCCTCAGCACGGCACACCCGTGCAGGACCACTGCTTTTTATTTGTTTTTAAATTATTCATATTCTTCTATTGACATTCCGGAACTCTGGTTGTATATTGTTGTTAGCACTCAAAGATATCGAGTGCTAAACCAAATGAGGTGATCACTTGGACCTGACCGAACGGCAGAAAAAAATTCTGCAGATCATCGTTGAAATTTATATTTCCACAGCGGAGCCTGTCGGTTCCAAGGCCATTGCCGCAATGCCGGATATCAATTTCTCTTCTGCTACGATCCGGAACGAAATGGCTGCCCTGACTGAAAAGGGTCTGCTGGAACAGCCCCATACCTCAGCCGGACGTATCCCCTCTCCCTCCGGTTACCGGCTTTATATCGATGAGCTGATGCAGGGCTACCGCCTGTCACGGGATGAAACCCTGAGTCTCAGCGCTGCAATGGACAGTAAGCTGCAGGAATTTGACAAGGCGATCGCACAGGTCGGTCAGCTGGTATCAAAGCTCACAAACCTTCCCGCTTACGCGGTTGCTACAAAAAGCAGGCAGATTACGATCGATCACTTTGAGCTGCTTTCGACCGGTCCGCAGAGCTTTATCCTGGTTCTGCTTACAAATACTGAGGTCGTCCGTAATAAGCTGATCAAGCTGCCGCTGAATGTGGACCCGGTCGACCTGAAAAGTCTGAATGCAGTGCTGAATACTACACTGACTGATCTGGGGCCTGATGAGATCACGCCCCAGCTGATGGCAAAGATTCAGCGCTCCGCCGGTTCCGCAGCCTCTCTTGTTCCCATCATCGTAGATTACACCGTCACCCTCCTTAACGAAGAGCAGAAAAACAGTGTCTATGTGACCGGACAGGCAAAGCTTCTGGGTCAGCCTGAATATCGTGATGTCGATAAGGCAAGTGCCCTGATCACACACCTTGACGCGGAAACAATTTCCACGCTCCCCGTACCGGAGCAGGATTCCACAGTGAAGTTTCTGATTGGTCCGGAAAACGTATCACAGGCGCTGAAGGATACCAGCGTAGTTATGGCCCGATATGACCTGGGTGACGGCATGCAGGGCATGCTTGGCGTTGTTGGCCCCACACGAATGGATTACGCGCAGGTTGCAGCCAAGCTGAGCTATTTCGCGGAGGGTCTCGGAAAAATGTTCTCAAAATCACTGCCTGCTGCTTCCGCGGAACAGGCGGGAGATACTAACCTACAAACCCCTGATCAGGAGGCTTCAGATTAAATGGAAGAAGAAAAGAAAACAGCTGCAGCTGAAGCTGCTGCCCAGCCTGAAGAAGAAACCGTCAATGCCACAGAAGCTGAAAGCACCGTAGAGCCCGCGGCACCGGAGAAGGATCCGCTGCTTGAGGCTCAGGAGAAGCTGAAGCAGGAGCATGACAATTATCTGCGTCTGGCTGCCGAATATGACAATTATCGCAAGCGTACCCAGAAGGAAAAGGATGTCCTCTTCCGTGACGGAAAGGCTGCCGCGATTGAAAAGTTTCTGCCCGTGTACGATAACCTGAGCCGTGCGCTGGAGCAGGAAACAGCCGATTCAGCTTATAAGAAGGGCGTTGAAATGACCATGAGCGGCTTTGAGGAAATCCTCAAGAAGCTGGAGGTTACAGTCTTTGGTGCGCCCGGCGAAACCTTCGATCCTAATATGCATAATGCCGTTATGCATATCGAGGATGACAATTACAAGGAGGGCGAGATCGTACAGGTCTTCCAGAAGGGCTTCAGCCTGGGAGGAAAGGTCATCCGCTTTGCCATGGTTCAGACCGCTAACTAAGTTCTGACCGCATTCACATTGTAAAATATTTAGTTTTATATAGGAGGAAATCATTATGTCTAAGATTATCGGTATTGATCTGGGTACTACTAACAGCTGCGTTTCCGTTATGGAAGGCGGCGAGCCCGTTGTTATCGCCAACGCTGAGGGTGGCCGTACAACTCCCTCTGTTGTTGCATTTTCCAAGAACGGTGAGCGCATGGTTGGCCAGGTAGCTAAGCGTCAGGCCATCCAGAACCCTGACCGTACCATTGCTTCCATCAAGAGAAAGATGGGCACCAGTGAAAAGGTCACTGTTGACGGTAAAAACTATACTCCTCAGGAAATTTCCGCAATGATCCTGAGCAAACTGAAGGCAGATGCAGAGTCTTACCTGGGCAGCACCGTCACCGAGGCTGTCATCACAGTTCCCGCTTACTTCAATGACGCACAGCGTCAGGCTACCAAGGATGCCGGCCGGATTGCCGGTCTGGATGTTAAGCGTATCATCAACGAGCCCACAGCTGCTGCGCTGGCCTACGGCGTTGACAAGGAAGATGAGCAGAAGATCATGGTCTACGACCTGGGCGGCGGTACCTTTGATGTATCCATCCTTGAAATCGGCGATGGCGTCATCGAGGTTCTCGCAACTGCCGGTGATACCCATCTGGGCGGCGATGATTTCGACCAGCGTATCATGGATTATCTCGCCGCAGAATTCCGTAAGGAAAACGGTATCGATCTGACCACTGATAAGGTTGCAATGCAGCGCCTGAAGGAAGCCGCCGAGAAGGCAAAGATCGAGCTCTCCGGTGTCACCACATCCAATATCAACCTGCCTTATATCACCGCTGACGCAACCGGCCCCAAGCATCTGGATGTTACCCTGACCCGCGCAAAATTCAATGATATGACTGCTGATCTGATCGAGCGTACAATGGTTCCTGTCCGTCAGGCAATCCGCGACGCCGGCGTTTCCACCGGTGAGCTCAGCAAGGTACTTCTGGTTGGCGGTTCTTCCCGTATTCCCGCTGTTCAGGACGCTGTCAAGAAGATCACGGGTAAAGACGGTTTCAAGGGCATTAACCCCGATGAGTGTGTCTCCATCGGCGCTGCGATCCAGGGCGGCGTTCTGACCGGCGATACCACCGGTATCCTCCTGCTGGATGTCACACCTCTGTCCCTCGGCATTGAGACCATGGGCGGTGTCTGCACCAGACTGATCGACCGCAACACTACCATCCCCACCAAGAAGAGTCAGATCTTCTCTACTGCAGCCGATAACCAGACCTCTGTTGAGGTTAATGTCCTGCAGGGCGAGCGTTCCATGGCTGCCGACAACAAGTCTCTTGGCCGCTTCCATCTGGACGGTATTGCTCCTGCACGCCGCGGTGTTCCTCAGATTGAGGTAACCTTTGACATTGATGCAAACGGTATTGTCAATGTTACCGCCTGCGATAAGGGCACCGGCAAAGAGCAGCACATTACCATTACTGCTTCTACCAACATGTCCAAGGATGATATCGAGAAGGCTGTTAAGGAAGCCGAGCAGTATGCGGCTCAGGATAAGGAACGTCAGGAGGCCGTTGAAGTCCGTAACACCGCTGAGCAGACCATTTACCAGTCTGAAAAGACGATTGAGGACCTGGGTGATAAGGTTACCGCTGAAGAGAAGGCTCCCATCACCGCAGCCATTGAGAAGCTCCGTGAAACCCTGAAGGGTAATGATGTGGAAGCGATCAAGACCGATACCGAGAATGTACAGAAGGCTTTCTACGCGATCTCCGAGAAGCTCTATCAGCAGCAGGCCGCTCAGGAGGCTGCAGCCGGTGGCGCCGGTGCAGGTGCAGGCTACACTGCTCCTAACGACGACGGTGTTGTCGATGCTGACTACGAGGTTGTTGACGACGATCAGTAATTTCGGAATTCTGACGGTGGAGAGCGGAATACCGCTCTCCACCCTGTTCCCTTTTACTGGAACCTCTATGAATTCCGATTTGAGGTGTAATTATGGCCGATACAGATAAAAGAGATTACTATGAGGTGCTCGGAGTAGATAAGAGTGCCTCCGATGACGAGATAAAAAGAGCGTATAAAAAAGCAGCCAAGAAGTACCATCCTGATCTGAACCCCGGGAATAAAGAAGCCGAGGAAAAGTTCAAGGAGGTCGGTGAAGCCTACGAGGTTCTGTCTGACGCTGACAAGCGTTCCCGCTATGATCAGTTCGGTTTTGCCGGAGTAGACCCGAACTATGGTGCCGGTTCCGGCGGTTATAGCAGCGGCTTCGGCGGGTTTGACGTTGACCTTGGGGACATCTTCAGCAGCTTCTTCGGCGGCGGCGCTTCTGCCGGCGGCAGCAGTCGCAGGAATGGACCAAGGGCCGGTGAAAACGTTCGTGCGTCCGTTACCCTGACCTTCGAAGAGGCCGCCTTTGGATGCGAAAAGGAGGTCACAGCTTCCCGTATCGAACACTGTGCGAAATGTAATGGTTCAGGCTCCTCTGACGGCAGTGCACCGGAGACCTGCTCAGTCTGTGGCGGTAGCGGTGTAACCCGAACTGTTCGACAGACCCCCTTTGGCGCTATGCAGTCTCAGACCACCTGCACCCGTTGCGGTGGAACCGGTAAGACCGTTAAAAATCCCTGTCCCACCTGCCGTGGTAAGGGAAAGGTCCGCAAGAACAAGAAGATCAGCGTTAAAATTCCTGCCGGTGTGGATAATGATCAGGCAGTTCGGGTCTCCGGCGAGGGCTCTGTGGGCACAAACGGTGGTCCAAGCGGAGATCTGCTGGTTGAGGTCAACGTTCTGCGTCATGAGCTTTTCGAGCGGGATGGTACCACAGTGCTTTGTGATATGCCGATCACCTTTGTGCAGGCAGCCCTGGGTGCGGAGCTTGAGGTTCCCACCCTGGACGGTAAGGTCCGCTACAAGATTCCGGAGGGCACACAGACCGGCACTACCTTCCGTCTCAAGGATAAGGGAATTCCGGTGGTTGGCTATTCAGGCCGTCGCGGCGATCAATATGTTACTGTTAACATTGAAACCCCCAAAAATCTAAGCAAGGAACAGAAGGACCTTCTCAGGAAATTCGACGATCTTTCCGGTGACAGGCACTACTCAAAGCGCAAATCCTTCTTTGACAAGGTTAAAAAGAATATCAAGCTATAAATCCCAGTGCGCAGTTTCCGGTTCGGAAGCTGCGCACTGTGTTTGATCGCCTGCCTGAGATTTGTTATTTTCACCGAAAATTCCGTCAGATATTCTCGTAAAATTCCGCGGAATTGAGATATACATTCCTGTATAATGTTGGTATAATGAAATTGTATGTGACACATTATAGCGCCCCATGAAATATTTTTGAAAGAGGTTATGCAATTATGATTACTCACAACAGAGATATCAAAATTTTCACTGCAAACTCCAACCGTCCCCTTGCCGAAGCAATCTGTGAGAAGCTGCACCTGCCCATGGGTGACAGCGTCGTCAAGACCTTTGCTGACGGCGAGGTTTCTGTTTCTATAAACGAAACTGTCCGCGGCTGTGATGTTTTTATTATTCAGTCCACCTGTAAGCCTGTAAATGACAGCCTGATGGAGCTGTTGATCCTGATTGATGCTCTGAAGCGTGCTTCTGCTTCCCGTATCACCGCGGTCATCCCCTACTTCGGCTATGCCCGTCAGGACCGTAAAGCCAAATCCCGTGACCCCATTTCCGCAAAGCTGGTTGCTAATCTGATCACCAAAGCCGGTGCCGACCGTGTTCTCACCATGGACCTGCACGCTTCCCAGATTCAGGGCTTCTTTGATATTCCTGTTGATAACCTCCTTGGTAACCCTGTTTTTGTTCAGTACTATCTCAACAAATTTACCGAGGAAGAGCGCGAGCAGATGGTTGTCGTTTCCCCTGATGTCGGCTCCGTTGCACGTGCGCGTACCTTTGCCCAGAAGGTCGGTATGAGCCTGGCTATTGTGGATAAGCGCCGTCAGCGCGCAAATTCCTGTGAGGTTATGAATATCATCGGCGATGTCCGTGACCGTGACTGTATCCTGTTCGATGATATGATCGATACCGCAGGCTCTCTGTGTAATGCCTGTGCCGCACTTCGTGAGGTTGGTGGCGCCAAGAAGCTGTACGGCTGTGCTTCCCACGGTGTATTCTCCGGTCCTGCTATGGAGCGTCTGGAGAACAGCTATTTTGAGGAAGTAAAGGTTCTTGACACGATCCCCATGCCCGCTGATTACACCGGAACCAAGGTAAGCCAGCTGTCTGTTGCCGACATGTTCGCCGAGGCGATCACCAGAATTGACGAAGAGACCTCCATCGCTTCCCTGTTCTGATCCTGTCATGCTGTTTAAATTCGGCGGTGGCAGCGGCTGTGAATACCTGATCGTCGGTCTGGGCAACCCGGACGCCAAGTACCGCGGCACCCGTCATAATGTCGGCTTTGCCGCGCTCGACAGGCTCGCTGAAAAGCTTGGTGTCAGTGTCGACCGGGTCAAGTTTCATGGGCTCACCTGTCAGACTGTTATTGACGGTCACAAGGTTTTGCTTCTGAAGCCAACTACCTATATGAACCTGAGTGGGCAGGCAGTCTCTGCTGCGGCCTCCTTCTACAAGCTTCCACCTGATCATATCATTGTGCTTTCCGATGATATTTCACTGGATCCAGGCAGACTCAGAGTTCGAAAGAACGGCTCCGCCGGGGGCCATAACGGCTTAAAAAGCATTATAGCATGTATCGGTTCTCAGGACTTTCCACGTATTAAAATCGGTGTCGGCTCCAAACCACATCCGGATTATGATCTTGCTGACTGGGTGCTTGGTACCTTTCCTCTGGAGCAACGTGAAATGATGTCAAGCACATACTCCGACGCAGCAGATGCAGTGATCATGCTGATTCGGCAGGGTGTTGAAAAAACCGCAAGCCGCTATAACGCAAAAACAAGAGCATAATGTGGAATTACAAGGCTGCATCCTTTCCGGATGCAGCCCTTGTGTGCTGCTTAACAAACATTTTAGGAGGCCAAAAGTCCTATGAATCTGGTAAATTCTGTTCTTCGAAAGCTACCGGAATACCAGTCTGCCCTGGAGCTTGTCAATACAAATCAATGCTGTGCCCTTTCAGGACTCAGTTCCATCCACCGGGCACATCTGATCGCCGGCCTCCGGGAGGATACAGGCAGAAGCCTGCTGGTCATCTGCCAGGACGACCTGGCGGTCTCCCGTCTGCAGGAGGAGCTTACAGGTTTTCTGACGGAAGCCACTGTCAGGCTTCCGACAAGAGAGCTGGTTCTTCTTTCTGCCTCTGGCGTCTCGCGTGGCTGGGAACAGCAGCGCCTTGCGGTACTGTATGATCTGGCCACCGGTAAAATTCCCATTCTTCTTGCCTCCGTTGAGGCGGTCACGCTTCGCACAATCCCCAGGGCCCTGCTATGCGGTTCTGTGATCCACATGGCTGTCGGCGGCAGCTACGAGCTTGCTGAACTGGTAGGAAAGCTGGTGGCACTTGGCTACCGTCGCAGTACACTGGTGGAGGGCGTAGGACAGTTTTCACTCCGGGGTGGAATTCTGGATGTCTACTCTCCGGCAGCACAGGGGCCGGTCCGAATGGAATTCTTCGGCGACGAACTGGACTCTATGGGCTGGTTTGACACGACTACACAACGCCGTACAGAAAACATCGACAGCATCAACCTTTTACCGGTCTCAGAGGTTCAGCCTGAGCTGCACCAGGCAGGACATGACGGGCTGGCGGACGACCTTATGAAGCTCGTTGCCCGGCAGAAGCGAAGAAAGCACCCCAACGAGGCATTGATCGACACGCTGACCCGCGATGCGGAAGCGCTGCGCAATGGAGCTCTGTTTTCGGGCAGTGACCGTTACATCTCTCTGATCTATCCGGAATTCGCATGTGCCGCCGACTACATCTCACCTGAGACTGTGGTAGTATTCGCGGACCGTGCAGCGGTGGAACGCACTGCACGTCAGCAGCAGGACGAGCTCGGTGAAAATCTGGATACCCTCCTTTCCACCGGTGAAATTGCCGGAGAGCTTTGTGATTTTTATAAAGATTTCGATTCGCTTTGCGCTGATACCTGTGCACCTCAGAAAAAAAGCGTCGTTTATCTGGATAATTTTCTGTCTGCGTCTTTCCCGGAAACACGACTGCCTGACGCTCTGCTTTCAGTTACGGTAAAGCAGCTGCCCTCCTATGGCGGAAGTCTGGACGTCGCGCTTTCCGATATAGCCCATTATTCCTCCAACCATTTCGGTACCCTCGTTCTATGCGGTAACCGCAGGCGCGGTGAACTTCTTCAGGAGGCTATGCGCGACAAGGGACTGACGGCTTATCTGCACTTTCCGCTGACCCGTCTTCCAGAGCCGGGTGAGGTCATTCTCGGTGAAGGCGCTCTCGAAAGCGGCATGGAATATCCCTCTGTCGGTCTAGCGATCCTGACGGAGGGGCAGTTGACTGCCAGCTCCCGTAAGCCTGCCAGGCGAAAGAAGAAGAAGGATTCAAACCGTCAGAAGCTGAATTCCTTCCTTGACCTGAATCCCGGCGACCTTGTGGTGCATGATTCCTATGGGATTGGACGCTTTATGGGCGTACAGCAGATGAAGCTTGACGGCATCGTAAAGGATTATATAAAGATTGCCTACGCCGGCACTGATGTTCTGTATATTCCGGCTACACAGCTTGATATGATTGCGAAATATATCGGCAGTGGTGGTGAGGATACCGCTGTTCGTCTCAGCCGGCTCGGAAGTGATCACTGGGAGAAATCCAAACAGAAGGCAAAGGCTGCCGCCAGTGAGCTGGCTCAGGGGCTGATCCAGCTTTACGCGGAACGCAAGCGCCTGCCCGGGCACGCTTTTTCGGTGGACAGCCCCTGGCAGCTGGAATTTGAGGACGCTTTCCCCTATACAGAAACTGATGATCAGCTGCGCTGTATCGAAGAGATCAAGCACGACATGGAAAAGCCTACCCCTATGGACCGGCTTCTGTGCGGAGATGTTGGCTTTGGCAAAACCGAGGTTGCCCTCCGGGCCGCAATGAAATGCATTATGGATGGCAAACAGGTTGCGATCCTTGTTCCGACCACCGTCCTGGCACAGCAGCATTTCGTCACCGCAACCCAGCGTTTCTCAGGCTTTCCGGTAAACATCGATGTCCTCTCCAGATTCCGCACCGCTGCACAGCAGCGGGTCACTCTGCATGCCATGGAGCACGGAACACTGGATCTGGTGGTTGGAACCCATAAGCTGTTGCAGAAAAACGTAAAGTTCAAAAACCTTGGCTTGCTGATCGTTGATGAGGAACAGCGCTTCGGCGTTTCCCACAAGGAACGTCTGAAGGAGCTTTCGAAGGGTGTTGACGTTCTGACACTATCCGCAACGCCAATCCCCCGTACTCTGAATATGGCCCTGAGTGGTCTGCGGGATATGTCCACGATTGAGGAACCGCCCTCTGACCGTTACCCGGTTCAGACCTATGTCATAGAGCATGATATGAATGTGCTTGCAAATGCGGTACGCCGGGAATTGGGACGCGGTGGGCAGGTATATTATCTGCACAACCGCATCGACTCTATTCATCAGGCGGCCGCCAGAATTCAGAAGCTGGTTCCTGAGGCTTCCATCGCCATTGCGCACGGCCGGATGGATCAGGATGAGCTCAGCGATATCATGCAGCAGATGTCAGATGGTGAAATCCAGGTCCTTGTCTGTACCACGATCATTGAAACCGGTATTGACATTCCCAATGTAAACACCCTGATCATAGAGGATGCCGACCGGCTTGGTCTGGCCCAGCTTCATCAGCTTCGCGGTCGTGTGGGCCGTAGCAGCCGGCATGCATATGCCTATCTGACCTATAACAGAGGCAAGGTACTGTCTGAGGTCTCCGAAAAGCGTCTTGGCGCGATCCGTGAATTTGCAGAGTTCGGCTCCGGTTTTAAAATCGCCATGCGGGATCTGGAGATCCGCGGCGCCGGCAATCTTCTGGGTGCCGAGCAGTCCGGCAATATGATGTCCGTGGGCTATGATATGTATCTTCGACTGCTGGAGGAGGCTGTTCTGGAGCAGCAGGGCAAGACACCCGGAAAACCGCCGGCCTGCGCAGCAGACCTTATGATCAGCGCCAGCATTCCCGAGCTTTATGTTGCATCCGGCGAGCAACGGATGGACCTTTACCAGAAGATGGCCGCCATCCGCACCGAACAGGATGCGGATGACGTTATGGATGAACTGATCGACCGCTACGGCGATCCTCCCTCCTCTGTCACAGCTCTGATCAATGTTGCGCTGCTCCGTTCCAGGGCCGCAGCTATGGGCTTCAGTGATATCACGCAAAAGGGCATGAACATCATATTCACCATGCGCAGCGTGGATTTCCGTGCCGTCAGCGGGATCTGTGCCGATTCAGACCTGAAGCGCCGGGTGCAGTTTTCCGCAGGAAACACACCCCGGCTTACCCTGAAGCTGTATGACAAGGAAAACCCGCTCAAGGTCTGCGACTACTTTGTGCGTCAATATACCGCCTTCGCCACAGAGGGAGAATAGGTTTTTACAGCCTGCCCTGTTGCAGGCCCGGCTACGGTCTGCTATTCCCCCTATTCAGGATTGCAAAAATACACAATCTATCGTATAATGAAGTTTAACGATCAATCGCAGCTGTCTCCCTGGGAGACAGATCCTGTAATTGCTTAAAACGGCAGCAACGCTGCCTTAAGACAGGTGGAGATCATCATCGATACAGATAAGACCGCAGTATATCGTCCAATCACGCCGGAAGAAGCGCAGGCTGCGGCTGCACCGGAAGGCTCCGGCACTGCCCGGCGGATCATCTCACAGCAGATGAATGCCTCCGGTATCCCGGAAGCCCCTGAGCAGCTGTCACCTCAGACCTTTCCTTCAGACGGCCAAGCAGTGTCTTCCCCCGGTTCACAGCATGCCAGTGGAACAGGATCCGGGAAAAGCTCCGGGAAAAGCTCCGGGAAAAGCTCTGGGAAATCATCCGGGCATAACAATAAGAAAAAACGCAAAAAGAAACGCCGCACCAGTCCAATGCTGATCACAACCATTGTCATTCTGATCATTGCGATCGCTGTGCTTGCCGCAATTGGCGTATATGCCCTGCAATATGTAAATTATGACAAGATCATGCCAAATGTTTATGTTGCCGGTGTCGACGTTGGAGGCATGACCGTTAAGGAGGCCCGTGAAGCAATCGAGGCCTCTGTCAGTGACACTGTCCAGCAATCCGTACGGGTCAATCTGCCTGATCAGACGCTTACGTTTACTCCCGGGCAGGATACAGTCCTGATCGATGTGGATGAGGCAGTTGCACAGGCCTATGATTATGGCCGTAACAGCACAAACCCCTTTGCGATTTCCAGGGCCATCAAAGCCGCTGAGCGGCACATTAACAACATTGATATCACCTCTGCCGTCACAGTAGATACAGATTATATCCGCAACCTGATCAATCAGACAGCGGCTGAAGTCTCCTGCGATATGGTAGAATCCATCGTAGATGTTGATACCGATAACCGGATCATTACCGTTCTGATTGGTTCCCCAGGCTACAGCCTGGATACAGAAACCCTGTATTCGCTGGTCTGTAATGCCTTTGCCAGTGGCGATTACAGCGATATTGATTTCGATTACACCATGAGCTACCCCGCGACGGTAGTTCTGGACCGGCTGTATGAACAGATGAGCTGTGATCCACAGAACGCTTATTATGATGCCGAGACGGATTCTATCGTGGCTGAATCCTGTGGCTACACCCCCACAACCGACCTGCTGACAGCAAATCAGTCTCTCGCAACCGCACAGCCCGGAGAAACTCTGGTATTTACCTTTGACCCGGTCTATGCCGAAATTGATACAACGTCACTCAGCGAGGTCCTATTCCGGGATACCCTGTATTCCTACGGAACCGTCTATGATGCCAGCAATGACAACCGTACCAACAACCTGCGGCTCGCCTGCGAAGCAATTAACGGAACTGTGATCCAGCCCGGTGAAGTCTTCTCCTTTAATGACACGGTTGGCGAGCGCACTGCCGCAAAGGGCTATAAAGAGGCCGTTGTCTACGTAAACGGCAATTCAGAGCCTGCCCTTGGCGGTGGTATCTGCCAGGTTGCTTCCACCATTTATTACTGCTGTCTCTATGCCGATCTTGAAATCGTCGAGCGTGAGGAGCATATGTATTTTGTTACCTACGTCCCCGGTGGTATGGATGCAACCGTTTACTGGGGTACTGTCGATTTCAAGTTCCGGAACTCCACAGACTATCCGCTTCGTATCGAAGCAAATGTATCTGACGGAAAGGTAAACATCGCGCTGATCGGTACAGATGTCAATTACAATACCGTAAAGATTTCCAACACGATGGTATCCACTACTCCCTTTACGACAATATACGAATCCGGTACAGGCGAGGACGTCAGTGGTTACACCGGGTACGTATACACCATTACCCGCTATGTCTATGACAGCAACGGCAATCTGATCCGCACTGACAGTACAGAAGACCTTGATAAGATGGGCTATGGCTGCGGCACAAGCACCTATGAAAAGCGTGATAAGGTCGTGTATTCGGGTGGCTCCGGTGATTCCTACAGCTATGACTATAACGACTACAACGACTACAACGATTATAATGACTACTCTCAGCCGGACACACCCACTGAGGACACCGCGCCGGCCGACGACGGTTATTCTGCGCCGGATGTCCCCGACAGTGGCGGAAGCGCTGCTCCTGATGCAGGCTAAGCCGGCATATTGAATACTACAGCCCCAAAGCTCTGTTATGTGAGCTTTGGGGCTTGCGTTTTACTTGACAATCTCCGCCGTTCTGATACCATAGGATTGTGTAAAATTTTAAAAAATGGTGGTATCAAAATGATCACATTATCTGATTCTGAACATGCCCTCCCCCTTTACAGGCAGCTGTACCGCGCTTTGCAGCGGGAGATTCAAAGCGGCCAGCTTTCACCCGGAAGCAGGCTCCCTTCCAAGCGGAGCCTGGCGGATTCCCTGTGTATCTCAGTGAATACAGTCGACGCAGCCTATGCACAGCTGGAGGCTGAGGGCTTTGTAGAAGCCTGTCCACGCAGAGGCTATTTTGTTCTGGATACAGGTTCCATTCCGCTGCTGTCAGAGTCTGCTGATGGCAGGTTGGAAGCGTCTGAAGGCGCAGGCAATCCCGGCACTGAGCGATCTGCCACGCCACAGGAAGTTCCAGACGTACTGGTAGATTTTTCTCCTTCCGGTATGGCACGAAAGCAGTTCCCCTTTTCCACCTGGAAAAAACTGATGCGCACCTGTCTCAATGATTACGATGAAGCACTTCTGCTACGCACACCACCACAGGGAGATCCAGGCCTCAGGCAGCAGGTTGCCGATTACCTCTACCGGGCCCGTAATGTCCATTGCACCCCGGAACAGATCATTATCGGCGCAGGCACAGACAACCTTCTGCTGATCCTCGCCTATATTCTCGACAGCAGTTATACCCTTGCTTTTGAAAACCCGCTTTATAATCAGGCACACCGGCTGTTCGCAAGGCTGGGCCACCCGATCCGGCCGGTCGCTGTGGACCGCTCCGGCCCGGACCTGTCTCAGCTTCCCTCTGACGACCACTGTGTTATCTACACGACCCCCTCCCACCAGTACCCGCTTGGGTTTGCAATGCCAATCGGGCGGCGTGCCGCCCTGCTGAACTGGAGTGCCGAACATCCAGACCGTTACATTATTGAGGACGATTATGACTCAGAATTCCGCTATGAGACCCGGCCGATCCCCTCTCTGCAGAGCATCGACACGGCCGGCCGTGTGATCTATCTCGGTACCTTTTCCCGTAGCATTGCGCCTGCGCTCCGGATCAGTTATATGGTGCTTCCGGAGCCTCTGCTTTCGCGCTACCGCCATAAATACCGGGGCTATTCCTCCACTGTGTCCGGCTTCGAGCAGACCGTTCTCAGGGAATTTATCGCCTCCGGCAGCTTTGAGACGCACGTAAACCGTATGCGTGTCTATTACCGTGCACGGCGCTCCTGCCTGCTCTCAGCTCTGGATGCACTTTCCCCACAGCCCGAAATTCTCGGCGTTCCGGCCGGACATCATATCACCATGACTATGAAGAACGGGATGCAGGAATCAGAGCTGGTAGCCTCTGCACTGAAGTCCGGCGTAAAGGTCTATCCAATCTCTCCCTATTTTCTTGGAGATGTTCCTGCGGAGTACCATTCGACGGTTCTTCTTGGCTATGGTGGTCTGGAGGATCACCAGATCCGTCACGGCATCTCCCGTCTTGTCAGTGCCTGGAACCGCTGAAAAAGGCCGCCTTTGCAGGCGGCCTTTCGAAATTATATTCTGCTTACAGGATATCATAGGCAGCAAACATACCGCCCTTGGTAGCATCCAGCACCTTAGCAGGCTTGACACAGTCGCCCACAGGCGTAAAGGGGATAAAGTCGGGGCGAAGCTCCTCTACCACGTTCTTTTTCGCGCGCATACCGATGGCGTATACAACCTGATCACCGGAGATATCCTCCAGCGTTCCGTCCTTCAGGCGGACAGTGATACCGTCGGGACGTACCTCCGTACAGGCAACCCCGCAACGGATATCAATCTTCGTGCGGTCCATAAACAGTTCAATTGCCTGACGATGGCTCATAAGTGCGTCACGGGCATAGTCGTCCATCATCTCAACCACGGTAACAGTATGACCCTGATCTGCCAGATGCATGGAGCATTCGATGCCAATGAGACCACCGCCGATCATAATGACATGCTTACCGACCTTGTCCGGCTCAGCATACACGCTGAGCGCATGCTTTGCGTTTTCGCGAAGGCCTGGAATGCCGGGCACAACCGGCTCGGAACCGACAGCGCAGATTACATGATCAGGCTTCATATCCTCGATCATCTCCTTGGTTGCCTCTACACCGGTGATCACCTTGACACCAAGGCGGTCAAGACGGGTGATCAGGCTCTCACGATAACGGCGAAGATCATTCTTATGGCAGTCAACATCCGTGAACCACAGAAGACCGCCAAGCTTCTTTTCCTTCTCGATCAGAGTAACCTTGTGGCCACGCTCTGCAGCGGTGATCGCAGCATACATACCACCGGGGCCACCGCCAACCACCAGAACATCCCTGCTGCCCATGGGACGGGGCGCATACTGGAGCCGAAGCTCACGCTGGGAGTGGGGGTTTACCGTGCACTCAAAGGGCTTCATAGCCGAGCGCTTGGTAGGATCTGAGGCAAGCGGGTTGAAGCAGGAGCAGCGCAGGCAGGGGGCAATTTCATCCTCGCGGCCACAATAGGCCTTATTGGCAAAATCGGGGTCCGCAAACTGCTGACGGCCCATAGCTACCGCGTCACACTTGCCGGAAGCAATGGCATCCTCAATCTGCTGAGGATCGTTAAAGCCGCCAACCGCAACAACGGGGATAGAGACATGCTTCTTGATCTCCTCGGACAGATCCAGGTTGCAGCCATGGGGGTGGAACATGGAAGAAAAGGCCTTGGAATACACATGATTGTGATACATACCGGAGGTAACATGGATCAGGTCGACCTTATCCTCGATCAGATGACAGAATTCCGCGCATTCCGCAAGCTCCAGACCACCCTCTACACGCTCGGAACCGGAAACACGATATTCGATCAGGAAATCATTTCCGACCTTCTGACGGATCCTGTCAAGGACCATGATCGGGAATTTCGCGCGATTTTCAATGCTGCCGCCGAACTCGTCCTCACGATGATTTGTGAGGGGGCTGATAAATTCGCCCAGAAGCCAGCCGTGACCGCCATGCAGCATGACCATATCAAAGCCGTAATCCTTAGCGGCCTCCACTGCGTTGGCGTAGTTGTCAGCAACCTCGTTCATGTCTTCCAGTGTCATTTCGTCTACCTGAACACCATCCTCGCGGACATAGGCAGAGGGTCCAAAGGGATTTTTGTGGTCCCTGATGGTATCGGGATGGTTGATCGCGCCGATGTGGTTCAGCTGAATCGACGCAACTGCTCCATGTGCCTTGATCCCTTCGGTCAGGACAGCCAATGCCTCCTGATTGTAAACGCTCATGTTGGGATTTACGATATCCAGAGAGTGGTCGTGGCGTGCGCCACGGTCAAAGTCGACAAAGGTTTCGGTTACGGTCACCTGGCCGAAGCCACCCCTTGCGCGGGTTTCATAGCAGTTAATGCCCTCTTCTGTAGGACATCCGTTCAGAACGATCCGGTCTGTAGTGACCGGGGATGCGAAAATTCTGTTTTTAAAGGTTGTCCGCTTGATGGTGAGCGGTTCAAACACATGTGGAAATCTTGGATGTGCCATAATGAATTCCTCCTGACTTTCTGTCTTGTTTTGATCATTCGGGCGAATCAGCCTCCGCCCCTTACTTCATTTTGATTATACTCCGAAGCTGTTCCGGCTTCAATGCAAAGCCGGCATGACAGTGCCCCCGTTTTTGAAATGCCGGCAGCTCTCCCAGACAGCAAAAAAAGAAATGCTGACAAAATATCTTGTGAAAAAGGTTGACATTTCCCCCCTATATTTAGTATAATGGTCATCGCCCGTTTGACGGGATAGTATTGCTTTGCAAGCTGCAGGGCGGGCCCACAGGCCGCACTGTCGAGCATAAAGTTTTTTCAGGAGGTGTATACACATGACGAAGCGTACCTATCAGCCCAAGAAGCTCCATGCACAGAAAGTTCACGGCTTCAGAGAGAGAATGGCAACCAGAAATGGCCGTAAGGTCCTTTCCCGCCGCCGCGCAAAGGGCAGAGCAAGAATTAGCTACTGATTCGCCCGTCCTTACACCGTTTGATGTCGATAAATTGGGGTGAACGGATTCCCATTCGTTCGCCCCATACTTATATTTACCGTCATATCCGGTCATTTCATACGCAAGATCAGAGGGTTTCACCATGGAATTCACGAAATCACTGAAACAGAATCATATCTTCCGACGGCTTTACAGCAAAGGAAAGAGTTCTGCCGGCAGCTGTCTTGTGGTCTACTGCAAAAAGAACGGCCTGCCCTTCAACCGGCTTGGACTGACTGCCAGTACCAAGCTTGGTCATGCAGTAGTCCGTAACCGCGTCCGCCGTCGCATCCGCGAAGCCTATCGGCTCAATGAGGCAAAGCTACGCTATGGCTATGACATTGTCATTGTCGCAAGGCATGCGGCCATTGACGCGGATTTTGATTCGCTGACCGCATGCCTGCTGCATCAGCTTGAAAACCTCGGTATGCTCAGAAAGGAGCTTATCCATGAAGAAGTTGCTTCTGCTTCTAATCCGGTTTTACCAGAATGAAATTTCCCCCTGTTTCCCTGCAAGGTGCCGTTTTACGCCTACCTGCAGCGCCTATGCGTTTGAAGCGATCCAGAAGTACGGTGCCCTGAAAGGCGGGTATCTGGCCTTTCGTCGGCTTCTGCGGTGCCATCCCTTTTATAAGGGAGACTATTTTGATCCGGTTCCATAACCGGAATGTAACTACCGGAGGTTACTATGTGGCATTATATTCTAATCCCCTTCGCCTGGCTGCTTAGAGTTCTGAGTACCACCACAGGCAGCTATGGTCTGGCACTGATCCTCTTTTCCCTGATCACAAAATTGATCCTGCTCCCCTTTACCGCCAAGAGTAAAAAGAGCATGATGAAGACCTCCCGTCTGGGGCCCAAGCTCAAGGAGCTTGAAAAGCAGTGCGGCGATGACAAGCTGAAGTATCAGCAGGAAATGCAGGCCCTTTACAAGAAAGAGGGCGTCAGCATGACCGGCGGCTGTATGTGGTCGCTGCTGCCTCTGGTCCTTCTCTTTGCACTCTACGCAGTTATCCGTCAGCCGATGACCTATCTGATGCAGCTCACTTCTGATCAGATTTCCACCATCGCAACCAACCTTACAAGCCTCGGGATTGACCTGACCTCTACCAATAAGGCCTATCAGGAAATTGTTATGGCGCAGTATATTGACCAGATCCGGTCTATGGCCGGCTTTGAAAATATCCTGCATATCAACTTCAACTTCCTTGGCATCAACCTGGCCAAGATTGCCAGCTGGAGATGGATCTTCCAGGGTGAGGACGGCGTTTACACCTGGGCCGGTTTCGGTCTGTTCATGATCCCGATCATCTCCGCTGCATCCCAGTTCGCATCCATGCAGATCACCCAGAAGCTCAATGGCTCTGTTGCTACCAATGAGAAGGGTGAGAAGGATAAGGACGCGGCCGACGCAGCCGCGCAGAGCATGAAGACCATGATGTGGATGATGCCGATCATCTCACTGTGGATCGGTTACTCCATGCCCGCTTCCATGATGATCTACTGGATCGCACAGGCTGTCTTTAACACCATTCTCGACGGTATCCTGACTGTTCACTATCGTAAGGTCTATGATGCCGAAGATGAGATCAAGCGGCAGCATGCAGCTGAACAGGCTGCCATCGAGGCTGAGCGTGAGGCTAAGCGTGCCGAGCGTCGTGCGGCAAATCCCAATGGTGTCGCAAACCCCAATACCAGCCGCAAAAAGGTACGTCAGCAGCAGAAAGCCGCCGAGCCGGAAACTCCAAAGGGCAAGTTTACCGAGGAGGAGCGAGCCGCCTATAAGCAGATGCTTGCCGATAAGGAGTCTGCCAAGGGTGGTCTGTCCGGCGATCCCAACCGTCCCTATTCCCGTGGCCGTGCCTACGATCCCAACCGTTATGGCAAATCTGCCGCTTCTGCAGCAGAAGCCACTGCCACCGCTGCAGAAGCCCCTGCCACCACTGCAGAAGCTGCTGCCGCTGAAACTACTGAAGATACCGAAGCTGCGCAGTAATCCCGCAGCAAGCCATAAAGGAGCGCACTAAACACTATGGAAAAGTTCATAGAAGCTACCGGCAAGACCATCGATCTTGCAATAAAAAACGGTCTGGAGATGCTCCAGATGGATCGTGACAGCGTATCTGTCACTGTTCTGGCGCAGCCCCGTTCCGGCTTCTTCGGCATCGGTGCTTCTCCCGCTAAGGTAAAGCTCACCTATGAGGTCCCCGATCCTGAGCAGGAGAAACAGCCTGAGCCTGTTACCGCAAAGCCAGTGCAGAAGGCCGAAAAGACCGAAAAGACCGAAAAGACCGAAAAGGCCGAAAAGGCCAATAAGCCCGAACCCGCTGAAGCTAAAATCGAGCATGCGGAACGCCCCGATCATTACAGAAGTGAGCGTACCGAGCGCCCTGCAGCCGAAAAGCCCGCAGCTCAGCCCAAGGTGAAAAAGCCCACGCCTGTGGTTGAGAAAACCGCCGCATCCCAGACCATTTATTCCCCTGACGCCGAAGGCCCGGTTGAGCAGCGTATAGAGGTCTTCCTCAAAGGCCTGCTGGAGCACATGGGCTCTGATGCCGTTCCGGTTGCCACAAAGAATGCGGACGACAATTACTCTGTAGAGCTTACCGGTGAAAACCTCGGTATGCTCATCGGCCGCCATGGTGATACCCTGGACGCAATCCAGCACATTACCAACTATACGATCAACCACGGTCAGAACCGGCGTGTCCGTGTCAGCGTAGATGCCGAAAATTACCGTGCAAAGCGTGAGGAATCCCTTCAGCACCTCGCAACCAAGGTTGCCGCCAAAGTAACACGTTCTCACCGTAATATTACGCTGGAGCCCATGAACGCCTATGAGCGTCATGTTATCCATGCTGCACTGCAGGATTATCCCGATGTGACAACCTATTCCACAGGTACCGAGCCCAATCGCCGTATCGTGGTTGCCTACAGCAAATACCGCAGCTTCCCTGATCAGCAGGCCTGACCGGCTACCGAAAAGCGATCCCTCTCCGTGAGAACACGGAGAGGGATTTTTCCTGTCTCAACAGGATTGGCGGACAGCCCGCTTAATGCAGGCCGCCCGCCGACTTCTGACTTTTATATGATCGAAGGGTCGCTTTTCTCAGGCCAGACGGGCAAAATAACGCTCACTGGCAGCTGTGTAGGCGGAAATCACCTCGTCGATACTCATCTCTTCCACTGTCGCAACATAGGAATCCCATTCTGCATCAATATCGGCATCTCCGATCAGGAACTTGCCGATCTGCTCAGAGACATAGGTGGAGATATCAGTATAGTAACGCTGAACTGTCTCGGTCTCCTCAGTGTTCAGGGTAAACTGACTCATAAAGGAGCTCTTTGTGACAACGCGTTTATCATTCCAGGCATTCAGTGCCGTCTGCTGGGTTTCCGTATAAGCCGCGCGCAGCGTGCTGAAATCCTTCGCGTACATATTGATATTCACGGCATAGGCATTGAGCGCATTATCCGTGGACAGGCCGTCCGGGTTATTGGAGATCAGTTCGGAATAATCAGGATCGCCGTTTTCATCATAGGTCAGGCCTTCCCCATCGATGCCATACTGGCACAGGAGGGATCCCTCTTCCGAGAAGTGATAATCAAGCCACTGTACGGCAGTCTCAACGTCCTGGCAGGCAGTGGTAACGATCAGATTGATGGAGATCGCAGCGATATCCGCATGGCCGATCACCTGATCCTCGGTCTGCTTGGGTTCTTCAACACCGACCAGACTGAAATCCGGGGTATTTACCTGACCTGCCTCCACCCAGCTGTCCATAAACTGGCAGTCCTGCCAGATGACAGCATATTTACCGGAGGCAATGTCACTGGAATCCAGCATATCGGAGTTCAGCAGGTCGCGGGTAATAAGACCATCCTGATACCACTGGGCCATCATAGTGATGTATTCCCTGTAGGTATCTGTGATGAAGCTGTAAACCAGCTCATCATTCTCATCAAAATAGAAGTTGCTGGCAGAATTATCGGTTGCTGCACCGGAATAGCCGCCCAGGGCTGCCAGGAATGGGCTGCCGGAAATTGCCGCATCATAGCGGATCGGCATAGGGTATTCACAGAGGCCCTCGCTCTTAACTGCAGAGAGATACTCCTGATAGGCTTCGATCGTAGTCATATCATCTGCAGACATGCCGACAGCATCCAGCCAGTCGCCACGGACCAGCGCACCGGTGGTCGTATAGGTATTGTAAGAGTAGCCGGCCAGACCACCGATCTGTCCATCGTCGTTCACGGTTGCCAGATAGAGGGCGGGGTCCGCATCCATCAGAGCTTTGTAGGAGGGTGCATACTCATCGATATAATCCGCAAGATCCACAGCAATGTCATTTTCGATCATATAAGCCGCGGAATAGGTTCCTGTGATAGCATAGTTCAGGATTTCCGGATAGTCACCTGATGCAAACATCAGATTCAGGCTCTCGGACTGTGAGGGTGGTGCAACCTCAATGTAGTTGATATGTACGCCTGTACGGTTCTCAAGTTCAATGGCAGCTGTAGAATCGTTCCAGGTAGAAATGGTCGCATCCTGTGCAGGTGAGCCCGTCCAGAATTCGATCTCAGTGCCCTCTTCGGCGATTGGGAGCGAAACAGACGGACGTCCTTTGATCAGCTCCTCGATATTTTCCGGGGTGACATATTTGCTGATTCCGTCGGCTTCTTCACCTTCTTCAGGCGATTCTGTTTCTTCTGCTTCCGGCTCCTCAGCAGATGTTTCCACAGGGGCCGCTTCCTCTTCCGCAGGTGCTTCCTCTGCTTCAGGTGCTTCGGTCTCAGCCTCTGCCGCAGATTCTTCCTGCACTGCAGAGGCGGTCTCCTCTACATCGGCAGACGCCGCAGAATTACCGCAGCCTGCAAACATGGCCAGAAGCATTGCCGTAACCATCAGCAGTGCAATCAGCTTTGTTTTCATGGAATTGCTTCCTCCTTATAATAAGATACGCGTATCATAACATATTTGTAATATTTTGAAAATCATCAAATTAGTCCATTCCCTACCATCAGATTTTGATACTCACAGGCAGGAAGCCAAATTCAGGCAAGGTGATTTTCGGCGCTTGCTGTGCTATAATAAGCTTACAGCTGTCCGAACCTACATTCAACACCACTGGAGGAATTTTCATGTCCAATCCCGCGGAAACCCTGTGGGCCAATGCCGGTCTTTTCCCAAGTGCGGAGGCGATCCGTGACCATCTGCTCTTTGGCCTGCTGCAGGAAGGTTCGCCAATCCCTGCGGATTATCCGGCGCAGCTCGCTGCTGCGGGAATCTGCTTTCCCGGTCAGCTGTTTGGTCTGATTGGGCTGCAATATGTCGCGGTAGATGCATGGTCCTATATCACAGGTCTTGGCCATACCTCCTATTCTGGGGCACACCTGGCAGTAAATCTTCTGGAGCTGTTCCGCACCCGGTCGGGCAATCGGCAGGATGTGCAGGTATTCAAGGCGCAGAATGATATCCTCTGTATTGTCTGCGGTGATATCCAGTCCGAAACCGAGCGGAAGCTCCGTGAGGTTGCCCGGCAGCTTCTTTCGCTTGAGGCCGAGCTCGCCGGCGTTCGGCTCTTTGCCAACCTCTCACAGGTACGTCCGGGATATGAATCCCTCGGTCTGGCCAGACCCGAGGTCCGGCAGCTTTCAGAATTCCGGGTCCTGCAGCTTGACACCGATCCGATCCTTGATACCGCTGTTCTGGCCCGGCCTGTCGATTACTACAGTGAACGCCCGGATATCCAGAAGGAGCAGGCTTTGCTGGCCGCTTTTCGGTCCGGAAACTACAGGGAAGCCTCCGCGCTGTTTGACAGTCTCTGGTCACAGGAATACCTGATGCTTGCCTCCCCGCTGCTGCTGATCAAGCACAAATGCGTACAGTATCTGAGTTCACTCTTCCGGGCAACTGAGGAGCTGCTGGACCGGCCGCTGGAGCCACTGCTCTCTACCCTTGCACCGGAGCAGAGGCTTTTGACCGCAGGCAGCTATCCTGAGGTTCGCGCGCAAATGGAGCATATATTCGGTTATTTAAACGATCTTGTGATCGCCGGCAAAAAAAGCCATCCTGTCAGCTGGGTGACAGATGTCAGGGACTATGTCCGAAGTCACTACAGTGACCCGGAGCTGAATGTAAACCGGGTTGCTGCGGAATTTGGCCGGAATCCATCCTACCTGTCCCGCAGCTTTCTGCGCGCCACCGGAACAAGTGTATTGGATTACATTCACCGCTATCGCATTCAGGAAGCCAAAATTCTGATCGGCCGCGGTGAAACGATCGCCGAGGCTGCCCACGCTGTAGGCTACAGCAATGTTCTGACCATGTCTCGGGCATTTAAAAAGTATGAGGGAACTACCCCCGGAAAGCTGAAAAAGGAATAAAGCCATGGTCTTCCTTTGATCTTTGCCGCTTCCCTGCTGCCGTAATGACATTTTTGATGGTTTTGAGGCGCAGAAAACGATTCTTGAAAAGCTTACGGCTTTTCAGTATCCTATAAACAGATCACAGAAACGTACGCACAACAAAGGAGGAACCAGTATGTCCTGTCGTTACCCGAATCTGCTCTCCCCCCTGCAGGTCGGCAACGTTCTGCTTAAGAACCGCATGTTTGCCACTGCCGGGTTCCCGCACATGCTGCAGGGGACAGAAACCTACCCCACAGACCGCGTGATCACGCATATGGCAAATCGCGCGAAAAACGGTGCTGCTGCCGTTTACCTGAATTTCGCCTTCCGCACGGATCCCGGTCCGGGTGATCCGCCTCAGGCGCCCGGCCAGATTGCCATGAATTTCCCACCGCATGACGAGAAGATCAATGTTGCCCTCACCAGCTCCCATAATTATCTGTGCCAGACCATTGACGCGATCCGCTATTATGAGTCGATTGCCATGACGCAGCCCATGGGCAGCTATACCCGTACCGATATGCCCGGCGGTCCGGGCGGTCCCGGCGGTCAGGGAAGCGGCGGCTCTGCCGACAAGGGTGGCGGCGGTCCCATGCCCATGCCCGGCGATATGGATCCCATGGAGCAGCTGCGTGAGGAGCAGATGAACTGCCGCGGTCACAGTGTGGACAATATCACAAAGCGTCAGATTCAGGAGTACACGGACTCCATCGTGGAAAACGCTAAAATTCTCAGGCAGTTCGGCTTCGAGATGTTCTCCTTCCACAATGCCTATCATAACGGGACCATGGCGGAATTCTGGTCTACCCACACCAATCACCGCACTGACGAATACGGCGGCTCTGTCCGGAACCGCGCGCGGTTGATGCTGGACGTCTTTGATGCAATGAAGCAGACCTTCGGACAGGACTTTCCGCTGGAATGTCTCATCTCCATGCAGGGTCTGGGTGTCAGCATTGCGGATACGCTGGAGCTCGCCAGACTTGCCGAGGGTAAGATTGACATCTGGCATATCCGTCACGGCGATAAAGACCCACAGCATCCCATTGGCTTTACCTCTACCCGTGAATGCCCCAGTCCCAACCTTTACGCTGCCTCTGTTCTGAAGGCTGATCTGCTGGCCCGGGGCAGCAAGACACTGGTCGGTGTCTCTGCAGGTCTGCAGAATGTAGAGCTGAACGAAAAGATCATCCGCGAAAAGCAGGCAGACATTATCTGCATGTGCCGCAGTTGGATCTGTGACGCGGATTACGGCAAAAAGATTTATGAGGGCCGCGGTGAGGACGTTACCCCCTGTATCCGCTGTAACAAATGTCATGTTCCCAATGACTCCGACAAATTCCGTTCCTACTGCTCTGTCAATCCGAAGATCGGCTGGGAGACGAAGCTGGATCAGATCATCGAAAAGCCTGTCCGCAGCAAAAAGGTCGCTGTTGTGGGCGGTGGTCCTGCCGGTATGAAGTGCGCGCTGACTCTGCGTGAGCGTGGCCATGAGGTTGACCTCTACGAAAAGACCGATGCTCTGGGTGGACAGCTGAAGCATGCCGATCATGCTGATTTCAAATGGCCTCTGGCTGACTTCAATCACTGGCTCATCGCCCAGACCATGAAATCAGGCACGCATGTGCACCTGAATACAGAGGCAAGCAAAGAGCTGCTGGAAGCAAAGGGCTATGACGACGTGGTGATCGCCATCGGTCCCCGCTTCAAAACGCCAAAGCTCCCCATCGCCGAAGGCACGCAGACACGGCTATGCATTGACGTCTTTGGACATGCGGATGAGCTGCCGGAGCACATCGTCGTTATCGGCGGCAGTGAGACCGGTACAGAAACCGGTATGTATCTCGCCCGGAACGGTCACAAGGTTACTGTTCTGACCCGTAAGAGCATGCTGGCTGAGGACGCACCACACGCCCATTACGTTGTCATGCTGATGGACGCCTACTTAGAGCAGGAGAATTTCAACTGGGACCGCAATGTAAAGGCGTACACCTCTGTAGACCCGACGGGTGTCACCTATCTCAATGAAAAGGGTGAAGAGGTTCGGGTGCCCTGCGATCTCGTCGTGCTCTCCGGCGGCACAGCCGCTGTCCCCGATAAATGCGCTGCCTTCTACGGCTCCGGAGACCATATGCACTATATCGGTGACTGCCAGCGCGCAGGTGATGTGCACAAGGCTGTGCTTAGCGGCTGGGCTGTTGCCAATCAGATCTGACCCACCGGCCCTTTACATTCCATCATTTCTGTTTCTTCAACGCTCCGGACATTTTTTGTCCGGAGCGTTCAATCTGTGATCCATTCCGCGCCGGAATAGCTTGCACCTGATTCTGAATTGCAATAGATATTATGTAAGTTGTACAATAAACTTAACATCCGGTTAATATTTCATCCGCAACTCAGATACTTTCCGGAAAATCACAGAAAAGGAGAAAATATTATGAAGAACAGATTATTGGCTTTGCTTTTAACCGCAGCACTGCTATGTACCCTGCTGGCCGGCTGTGGCAGTGGCGCCACAACCGAAGCTGCGGTATCTGCGTCCGAAGCAAGCGCAGAAGTAGTTGAAGCCTCAGCAGAAGCCGAGGCGGCTCCTGCTGAGGAAACAGAAGCTCCGGCGGCTGTGGAGGCGGCTGCTGAGGAGACTTCCGCAAACGAGGCCGAAGCCTCCGTTGAAGAAGCCATAGCAGAAGACGAAGCCCCTGAATACACCCTGGAGGAGGTCGAGATCCCGCTCTTCGACGAAACCCGCGAATACACCATGTGGACCATGCTTCCCTTCTTTATGAGCGGCCTGGTTTCCGATATGGCCACCGATATCAACAACCTGAAGCTACTGCAGGAATACTGCAACATCAAGCTGGATATCACATCTGTCGGCGACAGCGTTGTGGACGAACAGTTTAACCTGCTGGTTGCCAGCGGTGACCTCCCGGACATTATCTCTGACGGTGTCTCTCACTACACCAAGGGCTATGACGCAGCCATCAGCGATGAGATCATCATTGACCTGCTGGACCTTGCGGAGGAATACGCGCCCAACTATATGTACTACCTGAACACCGATCAGGACCTGCGCAACACCCTGATCACTGATAACGGTGCGCTTCCGACTCTGGCCACCATTTACAAGGAAGCCGGCTGTGAAAACGGCGGTCTGCTGATCCGCGGTGACTGGCTCTCCGAGCTCGGTCTGGATGCACCGGAAACCTATGAGGAGCTCCATGACTATATTCAGACCTGTATAGCCACCTATGGCTGCCATGGTATTGCAATCGGTTCCGCCATGTCGGACAATAAGGGCAACGACTCTCTCTACTCCTACGGCTTTGATTTCAACGCAGGAGATTACAACGTCATCGATGGTGAGGTTGTCTATTCCTATATGAATGACAGCTACTACGATTATATCCGAATGATCGCCGACTGGTACGCAGACGGCACCATCTACTCCGATTTTATCAACGCCGCTATGGGCGACACCGATAAGTGGTTTGCTTCCGGTCAGAGCCCTCTGGACAATGCCACCGCAGCAAATATCGCCACCATCGACGGATATCGTGATGCAGATTACACCTATGAGCTGCAGGCAATCAATGCGCCCAAGCAGAATGTCGATGATGAACTGCACTTCAGCTGGACTGCCACCCATTCCCGCATCAAGCAGCAGGATTCCTGGGCTATCTCCACTGACTGTGAGGACCCCGAAGGTATCATGCAGGTTGTCAACTTCATTTTCTCTGAAGCCGGTACCCTGATGTACAACTACGGCGACGAGGGTCATTCCTTTGAATATGACGCGGAGGGAAATCCCCAGTACACTGAGCTGATCACCAACAATCCCGACGGCATCAGCTATAAGGACGCCTGCTTCATCTTCGCCTCTGCTGTTGCCAGCGGCCATATGCCCGCGATCATGGATGTCACTGCAGGCTACTATTACTTTGGCGATGCGGAATGGGCCATCTTTGATGCCTTCCGTACCTGTGATGCGGACGGCTCCTATAACATGCCAAACGGCGTCGCATTGAATGAGGAAGAGAATGAGGAATACGCTGCCATCAGCTCCGATCTCACTACCTACGCGGATACTGAGGTCATGAAGTTTGTCCTCGGTCAGTCTGAGCTGACAGAGGAAAGCTTTGCCGAATTCCAGCAGACGCTGGTCGACCTCGGGGTTGAACGTATGGAGGAGCTCTATCAGCAGGCCTACGAACGTTTTATGGCAAAATAAAAAAGCTTTAAAAGGGGCTCCGGACCAGAACGGTCCGGAGCCTCTTACTTTATATGTTACAGCAGCCTTCTGATCCCCGGGATCCGACGCAGGACGGTGGTGATCGCCATCCCGGTTGCGATCACTGCCAGCGTAAATACAATGCAGGCCGGAAGCTGGTGCAGCCTCGGCCGCAGTGCCTGAAAGAGCGGTGTATATTCGTAGCGCAGGATTCCCTCCAGCAGATAGGTCCCAAACACACAGCTGCCAAGCTCTTTCAGGATCCGACCGGACAATGGGGTAATGGGATGCCGCTTTACCCAGGCTACCACAGTCAGGTAGACCGCCAGAGCAGGCCACAGGGTAAATTTTTCAAAATAGCACCAAAGCTCTTCCCTGTCCCAGGTCATCAGACAGGCAGTCACAAATACCGCGGCGATCGCCGCCAGCCACAGGCGCAGAAGCCATCGGCCCGTAAGCCTGTTATAGCTGAGTCTGTGCATCAGATAGTAGCCAAGCAGATAGTAAATGCCGTTTTTGGTCACCAGCGGGATCCAGAAATCCTCTACAATATAGCCGAAGTCGCAGATGAAGCCGATCACAGGTAGAACCCCTACAAAGAGAAGGTTCAGAAGGCACAGGTACATGAATGCCCGGTCCGGCATGTTCTGTACCATCGGACGCAGGAAGGGTGTCAGCAGCAGCAGGCCAATGTAGGTATAGAGATACCAGTAGGGGTCGGTCAGCCCTTCGCTCCATAGCTTCCGGCAGAAATCGTATATACCGGGCTCTGTAACCGTTCCCCAGTGAATCCGCATCCCATAATTCAGCAGTGAGAAGATCAGCAGCACCAGCACCATGCGCAGCACGCGTTTTTTCAAAAGTACGCTGATCGGTTCCTCCTTCGCCAGCAGCAGTCCGCCGGAGATCATAAAGAAAAGGGGCACCGCGATCTTGGATACGATCGCCATTCCCAGTGACAGCACATAGTTTACCGCACTGCAATTCTGTGTAAAAAGCGAAAACCCATTGGTACCGGTGTGATTGTATACCACCAGCAGGATTGCAAGCAGTCTGAGGATGTCAAACTCCAGCCGTCTTCCCTTGTCCGCAGCCAGTTGATCCTTCTGTATCACCGTTGCTCTCTCCCTTCTTCCGCTTACTCCACTGTTTTGTACTTCAGCTTATAATAGCTCCAGCACTGCCATTTGCTGATCAGTGCCTCCTGCTCCCGGGTCAGGCTGTTTGTGATCGTGCCGTCGGGAAGCTCCACCGTATCACCGCAGACCACCGGCAGCTCACGCCGCAGCTGATTGAGCCATGAGAACCAGGCTGTGCTGTCTCCCCGGCCTGTGAGTTCCAGCATTACAGCACCGAGGTAGCTGGCTGAGAGCGTGCCATCCTCCGGGAGGTCCAGCGTAGAAACACGGGAATCCCAATCAAGCGTCTCCGCAGCAGCATCGTTCGCCCAGATCACCCAGGGGGTCTCACAGGATTTCAGGTATTCCGCCGTCCCGCTGGTCTCCGTGCTGAGTTCAATGCCCAGCGCCTGATAATTTGCGAAGTTCCCACCCAGCGAGGGCAGATGGTCGCCAAAGAAGGCCAGGACAACCGGCTCCTCCCGCGCACTGAAGTATTCGGTCAGCCTGCCGATCATCGCATCCGTATCACGCAGGCCCTCCACATAGACGTCCGCGATCTCCTGCAGGTCGGCATCCAGTGTAATGTCTGTTTTCGCTTTTGGGAATTCGTAGCCCTCACCGAATTTATCGTAGCTGTAGACCGTATGGTTTTCAATCGTCGTCATATAGGTAAACATGAGACTGCCGGAGGCCACCGTCTCCTCAAAGGCCGCCTCCAGATGACGGGCCAGATAGTCATCGGTCACCCAGGTGCCCTTCATCTCCTTATCGGTCATGTCATCATAGAATTCTGTACTCCGGGCACCAAGATAGGCGCTGACATTCTTCCGGTTGTAGAACCAGTCATAGCCGGGGTGGATAAAGCCGGTCTCGTATCCGTCCGCCCCGAAAACGCGGTAGAGGCTGTCAAGATTCCGCTCCACCGCATAGAAGGCCGTAGCTGTGCTGGCCGACAGTGCTGAGGCCTGCATACCCGTCAGAACATCATATTCTGTGTTGGCCGTACCACCACCAAACCTTGATACCACCAGATGCCCGGACAGAGCGTGACCGTCCCGTGTCAGGGCATGAAAGTTTTTCAACGGATCATCCTCCGCATCATAGCAGAAAACGCCCTGATCGGTGATATCGCTGAAGGCCTCACACATGACCATGATCACATGGACCTGTTCTCCGGCGGCGTTCTCCTCCTGCTCCGTATCCCACAGCTCTGCCGTCTCTGTATCATAGCCCTCCGGGCACTCCACTGTCTTTGCTGTAATATTGTGCAGGAAGCTGTAGGTTGTTCCCTTTTCACAGTAGACTGCCGCAAGGCGATAGGCATTGACTCTGGTATTTTTTTCGTAGAGGTCATCGCTGGCATAGACCGTAAAGATCATCCCGGTGAGTACCGCACCGCACAGCAGGAACATACCGAGCCGTGCAGCGATCCGTCTTCCGGTGTTCCCCTCTGTCCGCCTGTCACGGAAGATGCGCCCCAGTACGACCAGCAGAAGCATGCACACGATCACCGCCGCAATGATCTTTACCGGGAATTTCAGGCTGTAGTGCGCAACCGCATCCTGCACCTCATTGACCAGGAGCAGATCCCCGGGCCATACCGGCTCATTCCGGTATTCGATCTTCATGCGGTTGCCGATGGACAGCCCGCAGAGCAGCAGCTCTGTCAGAGCCGCGCCATAGCAGATGTTCCCGGACATGGCTCCAAGCCCGATCACCAACAGCAGCGCCGGAAACACATTCAGCAGGAGGACAATGGGGTAATGTACAAAATCATACATGGTATTCAGCAGGGAATTCGGCTGGATCCAGACCTCAAGAAAGGTGATGGCACCCGCCAGCAGTACTGCCAGCAGCAGCTGCTGCCAGGTCCGCAACTCCCGTTTTCGGAAAGCCGCCCGCAGCCACTTAGTTTTTGCATTCTGTTTCATATATGTTAGCTCCGTATTCTAAAACTCAGATGCGGCCCTTATAGCTTGCCGCTGCTTCATAATAACACTTTCCCCGCAAATCCGCAACTGCAATCCCCCTGCACCTGCCATGGTGCCCCGCCGCTGCACCGTCATGCATTTTCTGCTGACAGCAGCACGAAAATCTGCTATACTCCAATAGAAGGAGTTGACCGCACATGGACACACCGGCAAAATCCCGGAACCTGAACCTGGACCTTTTAAAGCTGATCGCCTGCACAGCCGTGATCGGTCTGCATATACATATTAAGCATGACAGTACTGTTGCGCGTACCCTCTATTACCTTTGCACCTTCGGTGTTCCCGTCTTTTTTATGACAACCGGCTACCTGCTTCTGGACCGGCAGCACTTCAGCGCCTCCTATATTTTCAGGAAGCTCTGTTCCATCCTTCGGGTCACTGTTTTGTGGAGCATCATCGCAGCGCTTGTCAAAATGGCAGCCAGTCTTGTCCTTGCCGGTTCTCTGGAACGCAATCCCGTGGTTGAGGTCCTTCGGGTTCTTTATCTGGGGCTGCAGGATCAGGGGATCATGTTCGTCATGTGGTACTTAGGTGCCCTCTTTCTGATCTATCTTACGCTCCCTGCCGTCAGCCGTCTGCTGCGTGGCGAAGACGGAAGCACCTCCACCAGACGCATGCTGCTTCTGTGGGGGGCGCTGGCCCTGCTGATTGTCGCTTCACGGATCGTTTCTCTGCTGATCGGCAGAATGCTGCAGAACCGGGTCTGGCTGACCTACCGCATCTGGACCTACTGGCAGTTTCTGCTGCTGGGCTGCCTGCTGAAACGGCTCCAGCCGACTGTAGAGCAGCGCCTCACGATCCGTGCACATCTTTGGCTCACAGTACTGCTAAGCGCGCTTGCCGCCGCGGAATTTGTCTGCATCAAGCGCTTTTATATTGAAAACGCATGGGGCTCCACCGCCTATGACAGCCTTGCCATGATCCTCTGGACCTCATCCATGTTTACGCTGGTGTGTCGCCTGAAGCCCGGTACAAAAACGAAGGCCCTTGTCTCTCAGCTGGCCCCGCTGACCATGGGTGTTTACCTGGTACACCCCATCTTCATTGAAATTGGGGATGTCCTGCTGCAGCGGCTTTCTCTTTCGGGCTTTGCTGTCACAGAATGCTATTACCTCTGTATCCTGCTGCTCTCCTTCCCGACCGCCTGGATCATCAAAAAGCTTCCGGGTGGCAGGCTGCTGACCAGCCTGTGATATGGATTGCAAAGCCCATAAGCTTCTGATATAATATAATTTATGCTTAAATTGGGTTTCGGGCATTATTTTCAGATTTTACCAACAGATTGCCGGAAGCCCTATGACACGGAAAGGATTGATCCCTATGCTGACTAAGGAACAGGAAGCGCTTCTCAAGGAACACGAAGCAAAGTATATGCAATATATGTCTGATTTTGAAGCAATGGGCGGTGATTTTACAAGCTGCGGCGGCAACTGCAATTCCTGCAGCAGCCAGTGCGCTGACAGTACCGTCAAAGGCGGCTCCGGAAAGGGCAGCACAAATGCACAGGGTGTACAGACTGTCGGTGAGACTGAGAAGACACCCAAGCTGGCGCAGCGGATCGTTGCCGTATTCAGTGGAAAGGGTGGCACAGGCAAGTCCGTGATCACATGTCTGCTGGCAGATATGCTGACCAAAGCCGGTAAAAAGGTTGCGATCCTCGATGCTGACCTGGAGAATCCCTCCATTCACTACCTTTACGGGAAGCTGGATCCCTGCAGTGCTGAGGGTGAAAAGCTGCTGCCTATGGTATCAGACAGCGGTGTAGAGTTCATGTCCATGGGCAATGTGGAAAAGGATGCCACGCAGCCTCTGCTCTCCTATGGTAAGGATATCGCCGAGGGTGCCCTGCTCTTTTACATGAACGTCAAATGGAGCAGCGATCTGGACTTTATGCTCATTGATATGCCCTCCGGCATTGGCGACGTCCCTCTGCAGATTGGTACCATCATCCCCTTTGACGGCGGTGTGTGCGTTTCCAACCCCTCCGATCTCTGTGATTTCCTGGCACTGAAATCCGTCAACCTGATGCGTATGATCATGATCCCTGTGGTGGGTGTCATTGAAAACAAGTGTTCCATTGCGCTGCAGGATGGGCAGGTACTGCTGGGCACAGAGCCGAAGGCACACGCCGAAGCGCTGGACCTGAACCTGCTGGCCGAGGTTCCCCTCAGTCTGGAGCTCAGTGTCATGGCAGACTTTGGCCGGATCTGTGACGCAGAGGTTCCCGAGCTGCAGCAGGCCGTGGATGTTCTGATGCGCTGATGGAAGCAACAGGCCCACTTCTGTCCCTTCGCGCATGCCGGCTATGTCCGCGCAAATGCGGTGCGGACCGCACAGCCGGACAGACCGGCTTCTGCGGTATGGGAGCAACGCTCACCGCGGCACGGGCGGCACTGCACTACTGGGAGGAACCGCCCATCTCCGGCAGCCGGGGCAGCGGCGCAGTATTCTTTTCCGGCTGCGGGTTAGGATGTGCCTTCTGTCAGAACACGGAGATCAGCCATGGTCGTTTCGGCAAGGCTCTTTCCACCGGACGTCTGCGTGAAATCTTTCAGGAGCTGATCGATCAGGGCGCGCACAATATCAATCTGGTAACGCCCACGCATTTTCTGCCGCAGATCCTGCCGGCACTGGAGCCACGCCTGCCCGTCCCCGTTGTATACAACTGCGGCGGCTATGAGCGTGTAGAAACCCTGCGGTTGCTGGAGGGAAAGGTGGATATCTATCTGCCTGACCTCAAATACGCAGAGCCGGAGCTGGCTGCGGAGCTCTCTGCAGCACCGGATTATTTCCCGGTGGCAGCACGGGCGATCGACGAGATGTTCCGCCAGACAGGGCCGGTACAGTATGACGACGACGGCATGCTGAAAAAGGGTGTGATAATCCGGCATCTGGTGCTCCCGGGGCATGTCCAGAACAGTCTGAAGGTACTTGACTATATTGCCGAGCATTTCCCGAAGGGCAGCATTCTGCTGAGCCTGATGGCCCAGTATGTGCCCTCCGGCAGCGTCCGCAGTACGCCGCCCTATGACCGTACTGTTTCGCAGGAGGAATATGACGCGGTTACCGACTGGATGTACATGCTGGGACTGGAGGACGGCTTCCTGCAGGAGCCTGCCGCCGCCACCGATGAATATCTGCCGGACTTCTCACTGGAGGGAATCTGAAATGATCACTGAAAAATTTGACCTGTACGGCGACCATCGGGTCATGCTGTATTCCTACCGTCCCAACTGGACAACCGTAGCCGGGGTTTACCCCAGCCGAACCGGCGTTATAGTGCTGCCCGGCGGTGCCTACATGACCCATGCCGCCAGTGAAGGAGAGCCTGTTGCCATGGCCTTTGCCGCTGCGGGCTGTAACGCCTGGCTGCTGCGTTATTCCATTGGCGAGCATGCCGTTTTCCCGAATGCCACCGCGGATGTCTGCCGGGCGCTGAAATTCATCCGGGATCACGCTGCGGATTTCCATCAGGCACCGGAGCAGCTGGCTGTCTGTGGTTTTTCCGCCGGTGGCCATGCGGCCGCGACTGCCGCTACCATGTGGAATCGCGCTGACGTGCTGGAAGCCTCCGGCTGTACCGGCGAGGAGGGAAAGCCCAATGCGCTGATCCTGGGCTATCCCTGCATCACAGTTGACGTGGATGGTCAGGCCGGCATGTATACACGGCTCTGTGGTTCCCGCTCCCTTGCCGAGCTGCGGGAGATCGCCTCCGCCGAAAAATGGGTTGGACCACATACCCCGCCTGTCTTCCTCTGGAACGGCTATCATGACCGTCTGGTAGCCGTGGAGCACGGTATCCTGCTGCAGCAGGCTCTGGCTGCCCATGACGTTCCCTTTGAGGTGCACACCTATATGAACGGTGCCCATGCCACTGCGCTGAACACCCCTGTCACCTCGCTTGGCGCTACCGTCCGTGAAAATCCACATACCGCACGCTGGTTTACCGACTGCTTGCTCTGGCTGGAGGAGCTGTTTGGCAGCCCCAGTCTGGGCGTTGAACAGGAGGAAATGCAGTCGATCGCAATGGACCGGGCACACTTTGGCATTCCGGCCTTCCGGATGCCGGACGAAGCCTAGCCCCGGATCCGCTTTGGGGCCTCTGACCCCAGAGTTTTTAACTGAAAGGACTGATCCAAATGATCATAAAAGAATATAAGGGCCTGAAGCCGGAGATCAACGGCGGCTGGCTGGCTGAGGATGTCTCTGTTATCGGAGATGTCAAAATCGGTGAAAACGCTTCCATCTGGTACGGCTGCGTCCTGCGGGGCGATGTGGACCAGATCGTGATCGGCGCAAACACCTCCATTCAGGACAACTCTGTTGCCCACTGCGCCACCGGAATCCCCACCATCATCGGGGATAACTGCGTGGTCGGTCATAACGCCATCATTCACTCCTGTACTGTAGAGGAGAACTGTCTTATCGGCATGGGTGCCGTCCTGCTGGACGGGTGCCATATCGGTGAGGGCAGCATTGTAGCTGCCGGCGCAGTGGTCTCCCCCAACAAGGTGATCCCACCGCATTCCATGGTCATGGGCGTCCCCGGCCGGGTTGTTCGTCAGACCACAGAGCAGGACATCGAAGGGACCAAGCTCTCTGTTAAGCACTACCTTCACTATGCCGACGGCCAGCTGGAGCAGGTTTACACTGACCGCTGACCGAAGCACATCCACCATATCATTGGAGGCAGATCACTATGGTATCGATCGATCAGAGCCTTTGTATTGGCTGTAATTCCTGTGTAAAGAACTGCTGCATGGGCGTATTCGTAGCCTCTGAGGAGCGGGGTACCGCGCCGGCCATTCATCCCAGGCGCCGCTGTATCCAGTGTATGCACTGTGCGGCCGGCTGCCCTAAAAAAGCAATCCGATTCGATGAATTTCCGGACTATGAGACGCAGGTTTACCGGGACTTCCCGGAAAACGAGCTGGAGCAGCTGATCGTCCGTCGGCGCTCGATCCGGCATTTTCAGGACACCGCTCCCGACAAAGCACTTCTGCAGCACTGCATGGACTTGGCTTCCTATGCTCCATCCGGTAAGAACCGCAGGGAGTGGCGCTTTACCGTTGTGTATGGTAAGGAGCAGGTCGCCGCTCTGCGGGACCGCTGTCTTGCCCTGTGCGCCGAATTCGGAGAAGCACCGGAGCTGCCCAAGCTCATGGCAAAGGGGACCGACCTCATCACCTGTGGCGCCCCCTGCATGATCTTGCTGTGGAGTCCGGATGACGCCCTGAACCCTGTGCTGGACCCGGCAGTGGTCATGTCCCAGCTGGAGCTGTTACTGGTCCAGCAGGGGCTGGGAACCTGCTGGGGCGGTTACCTCCGGCAGGTCAGCGACCGCTTCCCTGAGATCCGTGCGCTGCTGCACATCCCGGAGGGCTGCCACCTGCGCTGTGCCCTGATGACAGGCTACGCGAAGAATGAGCGCTACCCTAACGCCATTGTGCACCAGGCGCCAGAGGCCTACTGGCTGGAGGATTGCGGCCTCTGACCGGTGTCGCACCCGGAAATTCTGTTCTTTCACACGCATTCAGGGATAAAATTCTCTGTTTCAGACCGGTTTCTGCAGGTTTTTCTTGCATTTTACGGTTTATCCTGTATAATGAAAGTAACATTTTGGTTACAAATATTACATTTCACTATACAGGAGGACCTATGAAACATCTGAAACGCATTTTATGCCTGATCCTGACCGTAGCGCTCTGCGCGGGCTTTCTGATCCCCGCCTACGCAAGTGACGTCCCCACCTACAGCAGCAGCGACCAGGCTGTTGATCTGATCGAACGCTACGAGGGCTTTACCGCTACCGTATCCGGTGGCTATATCGGCTTTGGTTCCAATTACGCCGACTGCGTGGCCATGTACGGAAATGTCAGCACCATTACCCGTGAACAGGCCCGGGCTCTGACTCTCAGCGAGCTGGAATCCACCGAATCCATCCTGAACAGCTTTCTGGTGCGAAACAGCATCTATATCAACCAGAACCAGTTCGACGCTCTGATCGATTTCTCCTATAACGTCGGTGTGGGCTGGACTGTTTCTGACTGCTATCTGAAGCAGCTGCTTCTGGCCGGCTCCTCCTCCTGGACCTATGACAATATTCACTCGGCCTTCGGCAGCTGGTGCAAGGCAAACGGTGTGGTACTGCAGGGACTGGTGAACCGCCGCAGTGAAGAGGCTGACCTTTTCCTCAGCGGCAGCTCCGCCTCCGGCGATGTCTGGACCGGTACCGGCTTCAGGGATGTCTCTGAGGATGCCTGGTATTACGAGTACGTCACCTGGGCCGCAGAGCTGGGACTGGTGAATGGCATGGGCAACGGTATCTTTGCGCCCGAAGCGGATCTGACCCGGGCACAGATGGTCCAGCTGCTGGCAAACTTTTCCGGTGCAGATCTGTCTGCCTATCATTATCAGGTCTTCAATGATGTATCCGCCGACGCATGGTATGGCCCCTGTATCGCCTGGGCCTATGAGTGCGGCTATATCAACGGTGTCGGCGGCGGTGCTTTTGCGCCCGATGCGCTGATCTCCCGGCAGGACCTGTGTACGATCCTGATGCGGTATATGGAATCCTGCGGCTACTATGCCGGCGCACAGGTGACCACCTATGCAGACGACTACCGCATTGCGGATTACGCAAAGGAAGCAGTCTATTACTGCTCCTATATGGGGCTGGTACAGGGCATCGGTAACAACACCTTCTCCCCCTGCGCAGCCGCCACAAGGGCGGAGGCTGCCACCATTATGTGCAGAATGTACAGCGTCTTCCACTGAGTCTGCACAACCCACTTATTTATGAAAGGAACCCACTTATGCGGGATATTTACTTAATTGATTTTGAAAATGTCGCCTCCGAAGGACTCAGCGGCATTACCTACCTGACTGAAGATGACCAGGTTGTCATCTTCTACAGCGCAAACTCCAACCGTCTGACCATGAAGATGCACATTCTGATCGGCAAAAGTGTCTGTGACCTTCAGTATCTGGAGGCTACCGTGGGTGGCAAGAACGCACTGGATCACCAGATTTCCACCTGGCTCGGCTACCTGATCGGTACCGGTGCTGCCACCAGAAATTACTACATCGTCTCCAAGGACCTGGGCTATAAGCATGTGGCCAGCTTCTGGAGCGGTACCCCCATGAAGCCCCGGATCCGTTGCATCGATTCCATCCGTTCCGCCAGCCGTGCCGACCGCCGTAAGATGACCCAGCAGCAGCTGACAGCCGACCTCAGCGCAGTAGAGGCATCTGCCGCACGCGCAAAGGCCCATGCCGAGGATGAGGCCCTGAAGGAGGCTGAACGGGCAGCTGAGGCTGATGAGGCTGTAGAGTCCAGCACCCCAGCTGTGGTCTCAGAAGACAGGACCGCAGCAGAAACAACCGGGGCCGTAGCTGTCCCGGAAAGGCCGGCAGTGGCTGCTTCCTCCAGCCCGGAGCCTGCCCCGGTAGCGGCTGAGCCCCCGGCAGAGGCTCCCGTGGCAGAGTCTGCCATTCCGGAGCTTCAGGAGCAGCAGCAGCCTGTGGCGCCTGAGACTGTCCCGGCGGTCGCTGAGGCTGTGTCGGACGAACCCAGCGAGGCTCCCGCTCCTGAGCAGCCCGCGGCGCCCGTCCATGAAGCAAGCGCTCCCCAGGCATCGGTTGCCCGCAGGTCTGAGCCCAGAGCTGCTGCGCCCCGGCCGGCCGTAACCTCATCCGCCGCGAGAGTCCTGTTCTCCAGCGTACCGGATGTCTCCTCCGAGCCGCAATTCTATATGCCGCCGGTACCTGCGCCCTTGCCTGCAGAGCCTGTTTCCGAAAAGGCCGAAAAGGCCGAAAAGGCCGAAACATCTGAAAAGGCTAACGATTCTGACAGTACTGTAGCTGCTGCGCCCGTCCCGGTGGAGCCCACCACAGAAGCCCCTGTTGAAGCTGCCGAGGTGTCTGCAGAGTCCGTTCCTGTCGGGGAGGCCCTCACATCCCCTGTGGAGGCAATGACCGCTGAAGCAATGGCGCAGGCTGAAGCCGAGGCAATGGCCGCGCAGGACGCAGAAGAGCTGGAGGCTCTGGCCGAAGCAAAAACACAGACACCGAGAAACGGCAGATCCAGAAACCGCGGCAACCAGCGCAAGCGCAGCCGTAATAATCATTCTGCTGCCGAGCAGGGTGATAAGGCCGAAAAGGCCGAAAAGGCCGAAAACACAGTTGCTGCAGACAGCAATAGCGCCGTAGATGCCGCTGAGAAGGCAGCGAAGGCCGAGAAATTTGAGGCCGAGCCCGCAGAAAAGGCAGCGCAGCCCGAGAAGAAGAACAGCCGTTCCCGCTCCCAGCGACAGCGTAAGAGTGAAAAGGCCGAAAAGTCCGAAAAGTCCGAAAAGTCCGAGAAGACCGAGAAGACCGAAAAGACCGAAAAGACCGAAAAGACCGAAAAGACCGAAAAGACCGAAAAGGCCCTTCCGGAAGCGCGGCCTGCCGAACAGGCGGAAGCCACACAGACTAAGAAGCCCCAGGAGAAAAAATCCCAGCCCGCCAGAAGCAACCGGATCGGAGAGCTGCTGAAGCCCTACCCCAACCTCTCTGAGAGCTATATCGCGGAGCTTGTTTCCTCCGGCAAAAAGCAGGTTTTGTGTAACCATCTGCGCAAGCAGCTTGGTCAGGAGAAGGGCCTTGCTCTTTATAACGAGCTGAAGCGCAGCGTCTTCCACTAATCCCATAAAATGGTACAGCCGCCCATATCGGGCGGCTGTTTTGTCTGCTAATCGACAGTTCAGGTCGCTTTTTGTCTGTTTCAGATACACACAAAAGCGTATATAATATACAGTGATGAATCCCATAGCGCAGGCCCCACCCGCAGGCATACTCTGCATGGGTCCTGCCGCAGAAGAAAGGTAGGAGCTTTTATGCCTAATATGAAGGCCGCCTGGCGAATTCCGCCGGAACCCATTGCCGAGGCACTGATCACAGAAGAATTATTTGCAGATGTCATTGTTGTCGGCTTTTCCCATGCCGGCAGCTCGGCCGCCCGTGCCGCAGCAGAAGCCGGCGCCAGTGTCATCGGGATCGACAAGCAGCGTGAAAAGAGCTTTCATGCCGTTGGCAATGACCTCGGCCATATCAACTCAAAATTTCTTGCCTCCAGAGGCGTGCCCCACGTTGATGAGATTGAGTTTTTAAATGACTGGCAGCTGCGCAGCAACAACCGCTCCAATCCCAAGCTGGTCATGCAGTTTGCCAAAACTGGTGGCGATACCTTTGACTGGGCGATCGAGCCTCTGCCTCAGGAGCAGAAGGACGCGCTGACCGTAACACACTGGCCCGGCAACGCAAACTTTACCGGCGACATCTCCGGCTTTAAATTCTGGCCCGGCTGTACCCAGTTCCGTGGGGCCGCGAGCCTGACCAAGCTCTGCCGTGCCAACCGTCAGGTAGCGGAGGGACTGGGCGCACGCTTCCTCTATGAGACCACCGCTGAGCAGCTTGAAAAGACTGACGGTCGTGTCAGCGCGGTGATCGCCCGCCGAAAGGACGGCAGCTACATCCGTCTGCGTGCCGGCAAGGCCGTGATCCTTGCCGCAGGTGATTTCTCCAAAAACGCAGAAATGGTAGAGGACCTCTGCGATGAGATCACGAGTCTGAAGGACGAGGGACAGACTGTCACAGCCACACTGGAGGGGCAGGATGGCAGCGGCATCCGCATGGGTGTCTGGGCCGGAGGCCGCATGTCCCCTTCTCCCATCGCGACTATGGGCGCAAATTACTTTTTCCCCAATCAGGTAATCGGTACCGCAGCTACCGTCTGGCTGGACCCGGATGGGAACCGATATTGTAACGAAGGCTTTGGCGATGTTGTGATCGCCGGTACAGAGGGGGCGCGTCTGCCTGACGGCTATGTAACCTCTGTCTTTGACAGCGACATTGTAAACTGGCTTTCCTATCAGGCCCCGGGACACAATTCCATCTGGACCACAAACGAAAGCAACGTCTCCATGGTCACCTCCATTATGGAGCGCGCCAGAGCAGCCGGCAGTGAGGGCTGTGACCTGAACATGCGTCCTGCGCCGCCTTCCAACGCCAGGGTCGGTGTGCCCGGAGGACCCGGCGGTCCCGGAGGTCCCGGTGGTCCCGGTGGACCCGGTGAAGGTCCCGGTGGACCCGGTGGACCCGGTGAAGGTCCCGGTGGTCCCGGCGGTCCCGGTGGCCCCGGAAAGGGCCCCGGCGGTATGCGCCGTGACCCCAATGAGCGGATGTATTGCGCCGATACGATCCCGGAGCTGGCAGATTATCTTGGCTTTACCGGTCAGGCCAGACAGAATTTCATTGACTCCATTGCCCGCTATAACAGCTTCTGCGAAAGCGGCAGGGATGAAGACTTCGGAAAGGATCCCCGGATCCTTCTTCCCCTGTGCCGGCCACCCTACTACGCCTTCCGCCGTCATATCCAGATCGGCAACGAATTCCTTGCCACGGTTGACGGACTCTGGACAGACGAATACCAGAATGTGCTGGACCAGCAGAAGCACCCGATCCCCGGCCTCTACGCAACCGGCAACTGCTGTGGCAGGCGTTGGGGCGTACAGTATTCCACTCCCATTCCCGGTGTTTCCATTGGCATGGCCTGGATCCTCGGACGGCTCTGCGGTACAAACGCGGCAACCCGCGGCTGATCCACCGGCAGGATAAAAATATCCCTGAGGCAGCGACTCTGCAATGCTGCCTCAGGGATTTCTTTTTTATAAGTGAACTACTTCCGCTGCCCTGCAAGGAAGACAAAGCGATAGAGCAACAGGCCGATCACAGCACTTAAAAGATCCGCCGCAGCCTGCGCGATCAGGATGCCGGTATAGCCTGCAAGCTGCTTCAGCAGGATCAGCGCCAGAAGATAGACAACGCCCTGCCTGCTGACCGACATGACAAAGGAGGATACCACCTTGCCGGAGGCCTGAAAAAGCACTGTCATCAGCAGAACGAGCCCGGCAAAAGCATTACCAAGGACCTGCAGGCGCAGCATCAGCGTTCCAAGGCTGACAATCCCGGCGTTCTCCATAAAGAGCCGCATAAGCGGGCCGGCCAGCACAAAAACCACTGCGGAAAGGAGCAGGGCCAGCCCGCAGAGAAAGGCACCGACCAGTCGCATCAGCTCCCCAAGCTTTTCACGCCTTTGAGCTCCGTAGAGGTAGCCAAAGAGCGGCACACCGCCGAAGGCATAGCCGATGATCAGCATATTGGGGATCATGTTGATCTTTGTAACAATGCCCATAGCCGCGATCCGGTCATTCCCGTAGGGCAGGAGAAAGCGGTTCATCAGGATCACCGCCGCACTGCTCATAAGGTTGGAAAGCGCCGCGGTGATGCCGACCCCAAAGATCTGAGCCGCAAAGCCCCCGGAAATCTTCACCTGCCGGATATCCACAGAAAGGCAGCGGCTGTGCTTCAGGACGATCAGAAGCAGAAAGCTATCGCTGACCGCGTAACCGATGACAGTGGCAATGGCCGCGCCCACGGCGCCCCAGCCGAGACCGGAGATCATGATCGGATCCAGCACAATGTTCACCAGAGAGCCCAGCACCGTACCATACATGGACTGCTTTGACATTCCCTCGCAGCGCAGCAGGTTCATATGGATAAAATTGACCACGATCAGCGGAGCGCCCAGGGCCAGGATCGTGTAGTATGGGCCGGCATACTCCACTGTTTCAGCCGTAGCACCGAAAAGGCCCAGAAGCTGTGACCGGAGCAGGAGCATAAGTCCGCCAAGGACCAGCCCGGTCAGGAGGGCGATATAAAAGCAGAAGGCACTGACTCTGGCTGTATTTTCAGAGTCATGCCTGCCCAGCAGCCGCGAGATCACGGAGCTTCCACCCTGTCCGTAGATATTACCAAAGGCCATCAGCGCCGTAAATACCGGACTGCACAGGGAAACACCCGCCACAAGCATGGTATTCCCTGCTGCCGCGATAAACCAGGTATCCGCAAGATTGTAGACCAGAGAGACCAGCATCCCCAGTACCACCGGTGTTGCAAGGCCGAAATAGGTTTTTGCCAGATGCTGTGTATCAAAAAGCTCATTTTCCATCGTAACGCATCCCGTCTGAAGGACAGTCCCGCCATATGGGGCCGGACTGCCATTCCTTTCTGTTTCTACTTTCATTATAGCCCATAGACCGTCAAAATTCCACCGGTGCACCCTGCTTTTTCATGCCGGCCCGGCACAAACGGCGCCGGCCGCACGAATTGTATGTAGACACCCGGATTTCATATGATAAAATTAGACTGGCAGGCACAGAAAAAGCCTGCCGGAAAGGAACCACACCCATGAAAAAGAAAGCCCTGCGTTTTTCCGCCTTTTCCGCCTTTTCCGCCTTTTCCGCCTTTTCCGCCTTTTCCGCCTTTTCCGCCATTTTCGCCCTTCTGCCCTGCCTTGCGCTGCTGCTTATGACTTCAGCGGCCGCCTCAACCTCTGAGCTTAGCGCTGCAGAAGAGGAGATCGAATACGCAACCCTGCCCGATGCCGGGAGTGCCTGCACGACCATTCTGATCGTCATCATTGTTGTAACCATCCTTGTGATCGCAGGTACCGTGATCGTCCGGAGGGGCAAAAAAACTTAAGGATGCCTTTCCCTCAGCCCGCGTCCGGGCCTTCCCGCTTCTGACTTTTTCATGTTCTGCGCCAGCGGTAATTGCACCTTATTTTTCTTTGTGCTAGAATAAACAGGTATGCGCATTTGTGCTTTTTATTCACGGGAGGAATCTTATGTCTAACAGTAAAACAATGGATCTGCTGCATGGCAGTGTTCCAAAGGCTCTGCTGAGCTTCTCATGGCCGATCCTGCTGGCCAACCTGATGCAGACCCTCTATTCCATGGTCGATATGGCAATTGTAGGCCATCTGGTGGGCAGTGTCGGCCTGTCTGCAGTCAGCAACAGTTCACAGGTCACCATGCTCTTTACCACCATCGGCATTGGTCTTGTTATGGGTGGCCAGATGATGATCGCCCAGTTCAAGGGTGCCGGTGAGCATGAGGCCCTGCAGGAAACCATCGGTACCAGCCTAACCTTTATGCTGATCCTTGCGGTGATCTTCACCGTCCCCAGCATCCTGCTGATCAATCCCATTCTGCGGCTGCTGAACCTTCCGCAGGAATGTATGGCCGACGCACACGCCTATCTGGTCATCTGTCTGGCCGGTACCATCTTCATCTATGGCTATAACGGAGTCTGTACCATTCTGCGTGGTCTGGGTGACTCTACCCGTCCCATGATCTTTGTGGCGATCTCCAGCGTCACCAACATCATTCTGGACCTGATCTTTGTAGGCCCGCTCGGCTGGGGTACCGCCGGTGCCGCTGCGGCCACCATCATCTCTCAGGCGCTTTCCTTCGCCATTGCGGCAGTCTATCTTTACAGAAACCGGGTAGGCTTTGATTTTGATTTCAAGCTGAAGCGGTTCCGGATCGTCGTCAAACGCCTTAAGGGTCTGCTGAAGATCGGCGTTCCCTTTGCGGTGCAGTTTTCCGCCATCAATATCTCGGTCATGTTTGTCATGAGTCTGGTCAACAGCTATGGCGTTGCGGCTTCCGCCGCCTATGGCGCCTGCAGTAAGATCGACAACTTCTGCACCATGCCCATGTTCTCACTGGGCAGCGCCGCGTCTACCGTCATCGGTCAGAACATCGGCGCAAGGCAGCAGGACCGGGCAAAAAGCGTTGTCCACTGGGGTGTCGCCATGGGTCTGGGCTGCGCTGTGGTCATTGTTGCCATTGTCCAGCTGATCCCCGGCACACTGGTACGTATTTTCAATACTGACCCTGATGTCGTTGAAATTGGCAAGCTCTACCTGCACATTGTATCCATCAGCTATTTTGGCCACGCGCTGCTGGGCTGCTATGAGGCCATGGCAAACGGCATCGGCTTTACCCTGCTGACCCTGCTCTGCAGTCTCTTTGACAGCGTTTGTCTCCGGATCTCTCTGGCCTATCTCTTTGCCATCGGTCTTGGTATGGGCATTTCCGGCGTCTTCCTGGGTGCCATGATCGCCCCCTTTGGTGCCGCACTGGTCTCCGGTATCTACTTCTATTCCGGCAAATGGCGAAACCGTGCCGTTCTGCAGTAACCCTTCCACCTTCTGAAAGTGAGGTAGCTAATGTCCCAGAAAACCATGATCAACGACCTGACACAGGGCAGTGTCACCCGGCAGCTGATCTACTTCTCTATCCCCTTTGTGCTCTCCAACCTGCTTCAGACCATCTACAACATTGTAGACATGATCATCATCGGGCAGTTTGTGGGCTCTGTGGGCCTTTCGGCCGTTTCCATCGGTGCCGACCTGATCCAGCTGATGACCATGCTCTGTGCCGGCTTCGCAACCGCCGGCCAGATCATCATATCCCAGTATGTGGGTGCCGGTGACCGTGACAACATATCAAAAACCATCGGCAGTATGTTTACCCTGATGCTGTCTGCCGCTATCGTGCTCTCCGTCATCTGCTGCGCCTGTGCCGGTCCGCTGCTGCGGCTGGAAAACACACCGGATGAGGCCTGGCATGAGGCCATGATGTATACGGTTACCTGCTATATCGGCATGTTCTTCATCTTCGGCTATAATATCGTCAGTGCCATTCTGCGGGGCATGGGCGACGGCAAGCGGCCTCTGGTCTTTATCGCCATTGCTTCTGTTGTCAACCTGATCCTGGACCTGGTCTTTGTGGCAGGTATGGGACTGAGTGCCTTTGGCGCAGCACTGGCCACCGTTCTGGCACAGGGCGTTTCCTTTATCGTCTCCCTGGTCTACCTTTACCGCCGCCGGGAGGCCTTCGGCTTCGACTTTAAGCCCGCCAGCTTCCGCCCCCACAGGGTGCAGGCCGTACAGCTGTGTAAAATGGGTGCCCCGCTGGCACTGCAGTATGGTGCGATCATGATCTCCGTCATCATTGTCAATGCCTATGTCAACGCCTATGGTGTGGTCGTCTCTGCCGTTAACGGCGTGGGCGGAAAGCTGCGGAATGTCTGCAGCATTGTCATCATGTCACTCTCTACCGCAGCCTCCACCATGTGCGGACAGAATTTCGGCGCTAAGCGCTATGACCGTGTCCGCAGCATTGTCTATATTTCCCTGAGCATCAACATTGTGTATATCATCCTTCTTTCTGCCCTGATCCTGATCTTCCCGGAGGCTTTCTTCAAGGCCTTTACCTCCGACCCGGATGTCATTGCCATGGCTGCTACCTATATGCCTGTTGCAGTGGTAACCTTTATCGCCTCCGCCACCATGTGCCCCTACAATTCCGTGATCAACGGTCTGGGCTATGCGAAGCTCAGTATGATCATCGGCCTGCTGGACAGCATTGTCGCAAGGATCCTGCTGGCAGTGATCATGGGCCATTTCATGGGGCTGACAGGCTACTGGTACGGCAACGCCCTTGCGGGCTTTGTGACTACGATCCTTGCCGCAGCATACTTCTACAGTGGACGGTGGAAGACCCGAAAGCTGCTGGTAGAGGAACGCTGAGCAGGCACATACCGACACACTGCGGGACTGCCGGTGCAGTCCCGCTTTTCTGCCGCTTTCACTTTAGCGATTTAATGTTATGCCCTGTAAAATCATCAAAGTGCATAAGAATCGATGCTCGGATTTGGCCAGACTTGTGGATATTCCCGCTTGACCTTTCAGGGGGATACTGATAAAATTAAGACCAATAACACTTTAGTTTACGAAAGGAGCCCTGCCATATGACTGTCTTACTGATCGCTGCCACCATGGCCGGCTTCTTTACCTTTGTTTCGGTTCGCTATTTTGCGGGCTTTTATTTTGATGCCCAAAAATAAGCCAGTCCGAACACAAGACCATGCTGCAGATTCAAGCGGTTTTGTCCTCGGACAAAGCCGCTTGATTTTTGTATTCCGGCACCGAACGCCCGGATTTTTCTACAAAAGAAAGGAAGCCCGAATATGGATGAGCTTCAGAAAACACGCAAGGAAATTGACGAGATCGATCTGGAGATCGCAAAGCTGTTCCAGCGCCGCATGACCGCCTCCCGGAACATTGCGGCCTACAAGCTGGCACATGGACTGCCGGTGATGAACTCCGGACGTGAACAGGCCATGATCGAGCACAACGCGGATTTTGTGGATGATGAGGTGATCCGTCCCTATTACATCCAGTTTATGAAGGAGACGCTGCGTCTCTCCCGCCAGTACCAGCACAGGCTCTTAGAGGGCATGCACGTTGCCTACAGTGGCGTAGAGGGTGCCTTTGCCAACATTGCCGCAGGAAGGATCTTCCCGGACGCGGTCCTTGTTCCCTGTACCGGCTTTAAATCCGCCTATGAAAAGGTGGTCAGCGGTGAGTGTGAGGCCTGCGTACTCCCCATTGAGAACAGCTATGCCGGCGAGGTCGGGCAGGTTATGGACCTGATGTTCGAGGGTGGACTATATGTCAGCGGCGTTTACACGCTGGGCGTTTCGCAGAACCTTTTAGGTATTCCCGGCAGCCGTGCCTCAGGCATCACAAAGGTGATCAGCCATCCGCAGGCACTGGACCAGTGTTCGGACTATATCTCTCACCATCTGCTGACCACAGAGCAGGCAGACAACACCGCCCGGGCAGCCAAGCAGGTAGCAGACCTGAAGGACCCGTCTGTGGGTGCCATTGCCAGCCGGGAAACCGCCGCCATCTACGGTCTGGAAATCCTTGACCACGATATCAATGACTCCGCCGGAAATACCACACGCTTTGTCACCCTGACAGCCATGCCCAGTACCAACCGGAATGCCGGTGATACCTTCATGCTGATGTTCACCGTAAAGCATGCCCCCGGTGCGCTGGCAAAGGCCGTCAACATCATCGGCGATTACGGCTTTAACATGCGTGTGCTGCGCAGCCGCAGCCTGAAGGGTCCCGCCTGGCACTATTACTTCTTTGTGGAGGCTGAGGGCGACGAGTCCAGTGAAAACGGCCGTGCCATGCTGGAGGAGCTGAAAACCCACTGTGAGGAGCTGAAGGTCCTCGGCAGCTATTCCTCTGTGATCGATCTGGAAGGAGGCGTCACCGTATGAGCGCAACCCTCAACATGGAGCTTGGCCCCAACAGCTATGACATTGTCATTGAACGCGGCTGTTCGCAGAAGGCCGGGCAGCTTATGAACCTGAACCGGAAGGTGCTGATCGTCACTGACAGTGGCGTGCCGGCGCAATATGCCGAGACGGTGGCAGCACAGTGTAAGGTACCCGTCATCCATACCATTCCTCAGGGTGAGGAGAGTAAAAGCCTTCAGGTTTTCGAGACCTTGCTCCGGGATATGCTTGCCCATGATTTTACCCGTGGCGACTGCGTTGCTGCCGTAGGCGGTGGTGTCTGCGGTGATCTTGCCGGCTTTGCCGCTGCCTGCTATATGCGCGGAATTGATTTCTACAACCTGCCCACTACGGTGCTGTCACAGGTAGACTCCTCCATCGGCGGCAAGACCGCTGTAGATCTGGCGGGCATCAAAAATATTGTAGGCGCTTTTTATCAGCCGAAGAAGGTACTGATCGACCCTGATGTTCTTACCACACTGCCACCCCGGCAGATTTCCGCCGGACTGGCAGAGGCTCTTAAGATGTCACTGACCTCTGACCCGGAGCTCTTTGCCATTTTTGAAGCCGGAAAGGCCCTTGAGCAGATTGACGAGGTCATTCGCAAATCCCTTGAAATCAAGAAATATGTGGTGGAGCAGGACGAAAAGGAGCAGGGTCTGAGACGGATCCTGAATTTCGGCCACACCATCGGACACGGCATTGAAAGCGTCTCTGCCCTGAGCGACCGGCCCTTCTACCACGGAGAGTGCGTTGCCATGGGCATGCTGCCCATGTGCTCCCCTGCCCTGCGGCAGCGGCTGCTGCCGGTATTGGAGCAGTTGAAGCTGCCCACCTGCTGCAGTCTGGACGGAGGGCAGGTCTATGAGGCCATGCTGCACGACAAGAAGGCCTCCGCGGACGGCATCACCATTGTGGAGGTCAGCATTCCCGGCAGCTACCGGCTGACCAGGGTTGCCCCGGAGGCACTGAAACCCGGTATTGACCTTCTGCTCACACCGGAAAAGGAGGCAGAGGCATGAAGAACACCTTCGGCCAGAATCTCTCAGTCACCCTGTTCGGTGAAAGCCATGGTGCGGAGATCGGCGTTGTACTTGACGGGCTTGCACCGGGCATTCCAGTGGATGAGGCCTTCATTGCCCACCAGCTGGACCTGCGGCGGCCTGTGGGAAAGATTTCCACAGCCAGGCAGGAGCCCGACCCCTTCCGGATCGTCAGCGGTGTATTTGAAGGAAGGACCACCGGTACACCAGTCTGCATCCTGATCCCCAACACCCAGACCCGCAGCAAGGACTACAGCGCTACCCGCTTTCTGGCACGACCGGGACACGCAGATTATACTGCCTGGTGCAAATACCACGGCTTTGAGGATTATCGGGGCGGCGGACATTTTTCCGGCCGTGTTACCGCGCCGCTGGTGGCTGCCGGTGCCATCGCCATACAGGCGCTGAAGCGGAAGGGGATCCTGATCGGTACCCACATCGCCCGCTGCGCCGGCATCCGTGACAGAGACTTCGGCGACCTTGCGGCCGACCTTACCACCCTTGCGGACCTGCCCTTTGCGGCACTGGACCCGGAGCAGAGCAAGGCCATGCAGGCAGCCATTACCCAGGCAGCTGAGGACCGGGACAGCGTCGGCGGCATTCTGGAAACTGCCGTAACCGGCATCCCCGCCGGGATCGGTGAGCCCTGGTTCGACAGTGTGGAAAGCGTTCTGTCGCACATTCTGTTCAGCATTCCGGCCATCAAGGGTGTGGAGTTCGGCGCCGGCTTCGACATGGTCGATGCCCGGGGCAGCAGCTATAACGACCCCTTCCGCATGGATGGCAACCGGGTTGTGACAGAAAGCAACCACAACGGCGGGATCAACGGCGGCATTACAAACGGCATGCCCATCCGCTTCCGCTGTGCCGTAAAGCCCACGCCCTCCATCTATCAGGCGCAGGACACGATCGACTTCAGCCGCGGCGAGGATGCCGTACTGGAGCTTGTGGGCCGCCATGACCCTGCCGTGATCCACCGGGCAAGAGTTGTGGTGGACAGCGTTACCGCCCTGGCCCTCTGCGACCTTCTGGCAGGCCGCTACGGCACGGATTACCTTTACACACCGGAGGACTGACCTATGGAATACGGACTGATCGGTGAGCATCTGCCCCACAGCTTTTCCGCTGTGATCCACGGCATGATCGCCCCCTACACATATACGCTTGAAGAGCTGGCACCGGAGGCGCTGGACGCCTTTATGACGGAAAAGGCATTCCGGGCCATCAATGTCACCATCCCCTATAAACAGGCTGTGATCCCCTACCTCAGCGAGATTTCCCCAAGGGCACAGGCCATCGGTGCCGTCAATACCATTGTAAACCACGACGGACAGCTAATGGGCTATAATACAGATTTTGGCGGGATGAAGGCCCTTGCTGAGCGGCTGGGACTGGATTTTAAGGACCGTAAGGTCCTGATCCTCGGTACCGGCGGTACCAGCAAGACCGCACGGGCCGTAGCGGAAAGCAGCGGTGCCAGCGCCGTCTACCGGGTCAGCCGCAGCGGCAGAGAAGGCGCCCTGACCTATGAGGAGGCCTACGCGGCGCATAGCGACGCGCAGATCATCATCAACACAACACCCTGCGGAATGTTCCCCCGGGCCGATGCCTGCCCGATCGAGCTGGACCGGTTCGATGCGCTTGAGGGTGTGATCGATGCCATTTACAACCCCCTTCGCACAAGGCTTGTGCTGGAAGCGCAGAAGCGTGGGATCCGGGCGGAAGGCGGCCTTTATATGCTGGTGGCACAGGCAGTCCTGGCCGCGGAATATTTTATGGACACCAGTCTGGACAGCGGGCTGATCCCCGCAATCTACGGAAGGCTTGCCGCCGAGAAGGAGAACATCGTTCTGACCGGAATGCCCGGCGGCGGTAAGACCACCATCGGCAAGCTTCTTGCCCGGGATCTGGGCCGGCCGCTCCTTGATGTGGATGCCTGTATCGTGGAAAAGGCCGGCATGCCCATCACCGATATTTTCGCACAGTTCGGAGAGCCGTATTTCCGGGACCTTGAAACCGAGGTCATCCGGGAGCTTTCGACCCGGAACGGCCTGATCATCTCGACCGGCGGTGGATCGCCCCTGCGGCAGCAAAATGTAGATGCCCTGCGCAGCAACGGCAGGATCTGGTTTCTGGACCGGCCGCTGGAGGCCCTGCTGCCCACTGATGACCGGCCGCTGGCCAATTCTGCCGAAAAGATCCGCGCCCTGTACGCGGCGCGTTATGAAATCTACTGCCGTACCGCAGACGAGATCCTGCCGGTAAACGGCACACCGCAGTCCACTGCGGAAGCTATTGAAAGCAGGTACCGCGCATGAAACTTCTTGTATTAAATGGTCCAAACATCAATATGCTCGGGATCCGTGAGCCCGGTATTTACGGCAGAGAAAACTTCCAGGAGCTGCTGCGCCGCTGCGAGGCACACGCCAGAGAGCTGGGCGTCGAGCTGGAAACCTACCAGTCAAACCATGAGGGCGATCTGGTAGACAAAATTCAGGAGGCCTATGGACGGATCGACGGAATCGTCATCAATCCCGGTGCCTACACCCACACCAGCATTGCCCTGCTGGATGCAGTGAAGTCCGTCTCCATCCCCACGGTTGAGGTTCACATCTCGAAGGTTGAGGAGCGGGAGGAATTCCGCCAGATCAGTTATATCCGCCTTGCCTGTGTGAAGACCATCACCGGAAGGGGCATTCAGGGCTATCTGGATGCCATGGATTACCTTGTAAAGGGTGAAACGGTAAGACTATGAGAGCTGTGTTTACCCCCTCCCGGGCAAGAGGAAGTATCGAAGCGCCCCCCTCCAAATCCATGGGACACCGTCTTTTGATCTGCGCAGGTCTTTCTGACGGTGAAAGCAGGATCCGCGGGATCGTCCCCTCTCAGGATATGCTGGCCACGCTGGACTGCCTGACCGCACTGGGCGCGCATTACACCTGGCAGCAGGATGTCATCACCATCTGTGGCGCGGAGCCCTATGATGCCCCGGCCTTTACCGCACTGCCCTGCCGTGAGAGCGGCAGTACCCTGCGCTTCTTTACCCCCCTGTGCCTGCTTTCCGGCCGGGATATGGTGCTGACCGGCAGCCGGAAGCTGCTGAGCCGCCCCCAAAGCGTCTATGAAACGCTTTGCCGGGAACGGGGCCTGCTGTTTGACCGTGGCCCTGACGTACTCCGGGTGCGCGGGCCGCTTCAGCCGGGCGAGTTCCGTGTTGCCGGCAATGTCAGCAGCCAGTTTATCAGTGGCCTGCTCTTTACCCTGCCCCTGCTGGAGGATCACAGCACTCTGCGGCTGATCCCACCGGTGGAGAGCCGGCCCTACATTGACATGACACTGGAGGCCCTGAGAGCCTTTCGCATCAAGATCCAGCAGCCGGACGCGCTGACCTTTGAGATTCCCGGCTGGCAGCAGTATCAGCCCTGCGATACCACTGTAGAGGGGGACTGCTCCAACGCAGCCTTCTTTGACGCCCTGTCGATCCCTGCTCTGGGTGGCGAGGTTACCGTCACCGGACTGCGGGAGGATACCCTGCAGGGCGACCGGGTCTACCGAGAGCAGCTTGCCGCACTGGCTGCCGGCTGCCCGGAGATCGACCTTTCCGACTGCCCGGACCTGGGCCCCATCCTGATGGCCTGTGCCGCCGCCGGACAGGGCGCGGTATTTACCGGCACCCGCCGACTGAAGGATAAGGAAAGTGACCGGGGCAGCGCTATGGCAGCGGAGCTCCGCAAGCTGGGCGTCAGCCTGACGCTGGAGGAGAACCGGATCATCGTGCCCGGCGGCTGCCTGCAGGCCCCCACAGAACCCATAGACGGCCACAATGACCACCGGATCGTGATGGCGATGGCTACCCTGCTGACCAAAACAGGCGGCGAGATCCTTGGGGCACAGGCTGTGGAAAAAAGCCTGCCGGACTATTTTGAGCGGCTCAGGAAGCTGGGGATCCGGGTGGCAACTGATAATTGATAATGCATAATTCATAATACATAATACATAAGTTACAGTCTGCAGTTTATCATTTATTGATATGAGACCTTAGAACAACACTGAGATTGCGAGGACGCTATGGAATGGATCAGTAAAAGTAATATATTAATCGTCGGTCTGGGACTGATGGGCGGCAGCTATGCCAAGGCCCTGAAGCGGCTGGGCTTTCACGTAATGGCCATCAGCCGCAAGCAGTCCACCATTGACTACGCCATTGCCAACGGTATGATCGACCGTGGCACCACACAGATCGATCCGGAGCTGATCGGCAGCGCGGACGCCGTGATCTTCGGCCTCTACCCCGGTGTGTTCAAGAACTGGATCGCCGCAAACCAGCAGTACCTGAAGCCCGGTGCCATGCTGACTGATGTCACCGGTGTAAAAAGCTGCATCGTCTACGACATACAGGCCATGCTGCGGCCGGATGTGGAGTTTATCGCCTCCCACCCAATGGCAGGCCGTGAGGTCTACGGCGTCAGGAACGCGGACGACCGGATCTTCCGTGGGGCAAACTACATTGTCACCCCAACCGAGAAGAACACCCCCGAGGCCATTGAGTGGTGCAAAATGCTGGGCAAGATCCTTGGCTTTGAGCACATCTCCGAGCTGACACCGGAAATGCATGACGAGATGATCGGCTTTGTTTCCCAGCTGACGCACGTGATCGCCGTCTCGCTGATGAATGCCTGTGACAACCACTCTCTGGTGGATTACACCGGAGACTCCTTCCGGGACCTGACCCGCATCGCGCGCATCAATGACGAGATGTGGAGCGAGCTCTTCTCCCTGAACAAGCCTGCCCTGCTGGAGCAGATGGACCTCTTCCACGAGCAGTTCATGCGGATGCGCAACTATCTGGCAGATGACGACATTGAGGGTATGAAGGATATGATGAAGCTTTCCACCGAGCGCCGGGCGTGGTTTGATAAAGGATAGGGCTTAGGGCGGAGGGCTTCGGCAGAGGCTCCCGAAAGGATTACGCACATTTTTTTACAATTGTGAAAGGCTCTGCTTACGAGCTTGATCCCCAGATCCGCGCGGCGATCATGCCGGATCTCATTGAAACAAAACACGCAGAAACGGCACTGAACCTGTGTGAAGAGGTCAGTAAAATGCTGAATGCTTTAATCAAAAAATTAAATTTCTAAGGCCTAAGCCCCAAGGCCTCACATGCGACTGAAAGGAGCATTTCTATGAACATGTTATTTGAGCGGAAGCTGGCAATCCCCATGGAGGTCAAGGAAATGTACCCCATGACCGGGGAGCTCAACGCAATCTTTGAAAAACGCGATGCCGAGATCAAGGATATCTTTTCAGGACGCAGCAATAAGCTGATCCTGATCATCGGCCCCTGCTCCGCAGACAATGAGGACAGCGTTATCGACTACATCTCCAGACTGTGCCCCGTGCAGGAGAAGGTGCAGGATAAGATCTTCATCATCCCCAGAGTTTACACCAACAAGCCCCGCACCACCGGTGACGGCTACAAGGGCATGCTGCACCAGCCGAACCCCAATGAGAAGCCGGATATGTTCCGGGGCATCATCGCTATCCGCGAAATGCACATGCGCGCCATTCGCGAGACCGGCTTTACCTGCGCAGATGAAATGCTGTATACCGAAAACTACAAGTACATCGATGACCTTCTGGCCTATGTGGCCGTCGGTGCCCGGAGTGTTGAAAATCAGCAGCACCGGCTCACCGCCTCCGGCATCTCGGTGCCTGTGGGCATGAAGAACCCCACCAGCGGTGACTACAGCGTTATGATGAACTCCATCACCGCCGCCCAGCATCAGCACACCTTCATCTACCGTGGCTGGGAGGCCCACTCTCTGGGCAACCCCTATGCCCATGCCATTCTGCGTGGCTACATGAACAAGCATGGGCAGAGCCTGCCCAACTACCATTATGAGGACCTGATCCGCCTGTGTGACTTCTATGCGGAGAAGCCGGACCTCACCAACCCTGCCGTGATCATCGACACCAACCATGCCAATTCCGGCAAGAATCCCTTTGAGCAGCCCCGCATTGTGGAAGAGGTGCTGATGAGCTGCCGCCACAATGACCGGATCCGCAATATGGTCAAGGGCTTCATGATCGAAAGCTACATTGAGGACGGCAACCAGAAGGTTGGCGGTGGCGTGTATGGCAAGTCCATCACAGATGCCTGCCTGGGCTGGGAAAAGACTGAGCGCATGATCTACGAGATCGCGGACCTGCTCTGATCTTTATCCGCCACGTGTGTGCCCGGTTTGTGCCACTTTTACCGGTACAAACCGGGCAGTTTTTCATGAATTTCACGAAAACTACAAACTGTAATCGCTTTTTTACGCTGTGTGTGGTAGCATAAAAAACAAATCGTACCGGAAGCGCAATGCTTTACCGGGGAAGCCCGGAGATGCCGGCTACGGAGGTAGTTTTATGAAAAAATTCTTTAAAATCCTTGCGGTGGTACTGCTGGCAATGATCGTGCTGCTGGGCGCCGGCCTTGGCTGGCTGACCCTGACGCAATACTCTCCTGAGGATGTTGAAGATCTGACCATTACCCAAAGCGGTGAAGCAAGAGAATTCAGCGGCAACCGGCTCAGCCTGCTCAGCTGGAACACCGGCTATGCCGGACTGGGCGCAGACGCGGATTTCTTCATGGACGGCGGCAGCAGTGTCCGCTCTACTGACGAGGCCGGAGTCAACAGCAACCTCACGGAAATCCTCGCCGAGCTTCAGGCCGAGGATGCGGATTTTGTCTTTCTGCAGGAAACCGACAGCTGCTCAAAGCGCACCTATAAAATTGACGAGACCGCCTTCTACGCCGCGGAGTGGGCGAACTCCGCCTACGCCATGAACTACAAGTGCAATTACGTCCCCTATCCCCTGCCCACCATCGGCAGGGTGACCTCGGGCATTATGACCCTTTCGGATTACACCATCTCCTCTGCCCAGCGGCTGCAGCTGCCCCTGAGCTTCAGCTGGCCGGTCTCGGTCGCCAACCTGAAGCGGTGCATGCTGGTGAGCCGGGTGCCCATTGCCGGCAGCGACCGGGAGCTGGTGCTGATCAACTTTCATCTGGAGGCCTATGACGACGGTGCGGGCAAGGCTGCCCAGACAAAAATGCTGCTGGAAACCCTGCGCGCCGAATACGAGGCCGGCAATTATGTGATCGCCGGCGGTGACTTTAACCAGAGCTTTCCGGGCTGGGAGGACTATTACCCCATTACCGAGGAGGACGGCTGGGTACCCGGCACACTGGAAACGGATCTTCTGCCGGAGGGCTGGCAGTTTGCCTATGATCTCAGTACGCCCTCCTGCCGCAGTCTGAAGGCACCCTATGTCTCCGGAGAAACCCAGTATTATCTGATCGACGGCTTTATCCTCTCGCCCAATGTAGTGCCGGAGCAGGTGCAGACGCTTGACCTGGATTTTCAGGTATCTGACCACAACCCGGTCCGGTTGGAGGTCACACTGAAGGAATGAACCTGTTATGACACTGTTTCTGAGCTTATTGATCGTTCTGCTCCTGCTGCTTGCGGCAGGAGCCGTACTGCTTGTACGCGCGATCCGCTTTGTACCGCCCCCGCGGGAGCCTGCGTCAGCTGAGGACCTGCAGGTGGACACGGACCGGGCTGTGCAGCATCTGCAGGCCATGATCCGCTGCAGGACCATCTCACAGGCGGAGCTGCGGGACGAGGCAGAATTTGAAAAATTCCGTGCCCTGCTGCCGGAGTTCTACCCGCGGCTGTTCGCCCGGGCCAGCGTAGAGCGGGTAGACAGCACCGGTGTGCTGATCCACCTTACGGGGCGGGAGCCCGGGGCGCCTGCCGTCCTGCTGGGCCACTATGATGTGGTGCCGGTAAATCAGGAGGCCTGGGAAAAGCCCGCCTTCGCGGGCATTCTGGAGGACGGCGTCCTCTGGGGCAGGGGCACGCTGGATATGAAAAATCAGCTGTGCTGTATGCTGGAGGGCATTGAGACCCTGCTGGCGCAGGGCTTTACCCCCAGGCACGACCTCTGGTTCGCCCTGTCCGGTGAGGAGGAGATCATGGGCCCAAGCGCCGCCTCCATGCGGGATGTACTGAAAAACGCCGGCATCCGGCCGGCCTTTGTACTGGACGAGGGCGGCGACATTATGGACGGGGTCTTCCCCGGGACCGATGTGCCCTGTGCCATGGTGGGCATCGGTGAAAAGGGCTCTGCCAACCTCTACTTTACCGCCAGTGGCGCAGGCGGGCACAGCTCTACACCCTTTTACGGCAATCCCCTTTCAGACCTGTGTAAGGCCATGACCATTATGGAGAAGCACCCATGGCCCGTGCGGCCGGGCAGCGCTCTTAACAAAATGGTGGACACCATGGGCCGCTACTGCAGCTTCCGTACCCGGCTGCTGCTGGCAAACCGGGACATCCTGAGGCCCCTGTACCACCGCTGGATCGTCCGGCAGCACGGCATGATCGAAGCCGGAGCACGTACCACCTGGGCGCTGACGCAGGCAAGGGGCTCCGCCGCGGGCAATGTGATCCCACCGGAGGCGGAGATGTTTGTGAACGTGCGGGTGATGCATGGTGACACCCACGAAAAGGTGATCGACCGTGCCCGCAAATACATCGGTGCGGATATCCGGATCCATGAGCACGTGAACGGTTCAGAGGCCTGCCCGGATTCCCTGATGACCGCAGGCTGGACCGAGCTGAAGGCCGCCATTGAGGCCACCTGGCCGGAGGCTGTGGTCACCCCCTATCAGATGGTGGCCGGTACCGACTCCCGCCACTGGCGTGAGATCTGTGACAACGTTTACCGCTTTTCCGGAAAGCAGGTCACCAACGAGGAAAAATCTACCGTGCATGGCAACAACGAGCGCATCCGCACGGTGAACACCGAAAACGCCATCAAATTCTTTATCCGCCTGCTGGAGCAGTGCTGATAAAGCGGAAAGGAGCCAGAAGGCCGCATGAAAACCATCGACACCTATGCATACGTCTCCGCCCTTCGGGAGCTGACTGAGGCAGGCAAGGAGGTCAGCATGCTGATCTCCGGCAGCAGTATGGCCCCCTTTCTGTGCCATCAGCGGGATACCATTGTATTCCGGAAGCCGGACCCTGTAGCAGAAAAGCCCCTGAAGCGGGGCGACATGGTCTTTTACCAGCGGGCGAGCGGCCAGTTTGTCATGCACCGGATCTACAGGGTGCGGCCCGAGGGCCTGTACATTGTAGGAGACGCGCAGACCGAGATTGAGGGGCCCGTTGCACTGGAGCAGGTATTCGCCATTGTGACCGGCGTCCAGCGGAAGGGCATATGGATCGGGCCTGACGACTTCTGGTGGAAATTCTTCCGGACGGTCTGGATCCGGCTGGTGCCGCTGCGGCCGGTGCTGGTAAAGGCCTATGGACTGATCTGCCGGCTGAAGTGCCGAACGCGGAGTTAATCAACAGGATAACGCAGTTTGTCTTTTATTTTTTTAATGCTTGACAGAATTTTTTTCAATCCCTATAATGGACAGGTAAAGGAGGCAGAGACCATGAAGAGAACTTACGAGAAGCCCATGCTCGAATGTGAGCGTTTTGTGGCAAATGAATATGTATCCGCTTGCTATACCCTGACCTGCGATGTGCCCAGCGGTGGCACCAGTGAAAATGCCGCCCTGTATAGCCCTTCAAACGGTTGCGGTAAAACAACGGAATGCATTCCTGAGGACCAGCTTACAACCGCTACCTGGTACTATGTTAATCGTAGCGGTCCCTGGGCATATCTTGCGGAAGATGCAGAGGATGCCACCACTGTTGAAGGCACCGGAAGTGCTTCTGCAGATACAACAGATGCCTGGTGGGGCCCCACCGTTTCCAGCATGACAACCTATCACTGGTCCACCGGTAATCGCACCACAGATCAGCACTATTCCACAACCAAAACCTATCATTGTAATCATTCCTGAACAATCCGTTCTAAGCAGGGCAGCGGGCACGCTGCCCTGTTTCTATCTGCATCCCATGCATTGAGTACAAAGGAGGATTCCCTATGTCTGCAATACCGGACCGGCTTGAGGCGCGTATGATCGCCCACGCAGCCGAACAGGGCATTCCACTGAGTGGGAGCCTTGAGCTTTCGCCTCTGTGCAATATGAACTGCGACATGTGCTATGTGCGGCTTTCCAAACAGGAGCAGCAGGCACAAGGGCGCCTCAGGACCGTGGAGGAATGGCTGCGGCTGGCCGGGGAGCTGAAGGCAGCAGGTACGGTCTTCCTGCTGCTGACCGGTGGGGAACCCCTGCTCTATCCCGGATTTCGGAAGCTCTACCTGCGGCTGCAGGCAATGGGCTTTATCCTGACCATCAATACAAACGGGACCCTGCTCGACGAGACAATGGCGGACTTTCTGGCGGCGAACCGGCCGCGGCGTGTGAATGTCACCCTGTACGGCTGCTCAGAGGAAACCTACCAGCGGCTGTGCCACTATGGGCCGGGCTATACGCAGGCGGTAAAGGCCATCCGGCTGCTGCGGCAGCGGGGCGTGGATGTGAAGGTGAATGGATCGCTGGTGCGGGAAAACCGGACCGAGGCTGAGGACCTGCTGGCACTGGCAGAGAGGCTGGATGCCGTCGTAAACATCGACACCTATATGTACCCGGCGGTACGGGAGCGGGGCCGCCCCTATGACCTGCAGGCCAGGCTGACCCCGGAGCAGGCCGCAGAGGCAAGGGTCCTGCTTTACAAAAAGACACATCCCCCTTATGAGTTCCGTCAGCTGGCAGAGGAGACGCTTGCCGCCATAGCCTCTACAGTTCCAGGCGACCCAAATGAGGAATGTATACGCTGTCAGGCCGGCAGAAGCAGCTTCACCATCAGCTGGCAGGGATATCTGCGGCCATGCGTCATGCAGACAGCGCCGGGCTACCCGGTGTTTGAGCTCGGCTTTGCAGGGTGCTGGCTTCAGCTTAAGCAGTGGACCGAACAGGCACGACTGTGCCCGGACTGCGCCGGTTGCCAGTACCGGACGATCTGCAGCCGCTGCGCTGCAAGCTGCCTGCATGAGTCCGGGAGCCTTACAGGCAAGCCGGAATACCTTTGCCGCATGAGCCGGCACTATGTTGCCCTGCTCAGAGAAGCCGCGGCAGAGGGGCACCGGGGCTGATCGCGCTAGCCCTGCCAGGCAGTCTCTGCCCCCACAGCGGCGCGCAGAGCCGGTGGAGCAGGCGTACAGTATTCGATATGCAAAATTTACAGTTTTTGGATTTTCAAGCCTGTAACTTTTCGTTATTTTTTTGCAATTTCAAGCATTACAGGCTATTGACAGTCAGGAATTTTCTGGTATAATATGCTTAAATATCTGTATCAGGAGTTTGGGTATGAAGGAAGTAAGCTTTCAGGCAAAGAACGGCTTTATCAAGCGCGAAATTGCCGGTGAAATCCTGCTGGTGCCCGTTGGCGAGCGCACCCGGGAATTTAACGGAATGATCATGCTGAACGAGACCGGCGGTTACCTGTGGGATCTGCTTGCCGGCCCCAAAACCGAGGCTGCGCTTTTAGAGGCGTTGCTGCAGGAGTTTGACGTGGATCCTGAAACCGCAAAGGCGGACCTGCAGGAATTCCTGAATACAGGCTTACAGAATGAATTGATCTCTGAATCTGAATGAGGGGGAAATAACAATGAGAACTTATGAAAAGCCCAGCATGCTGGTAGAGCGCTTCCGCGCCAATGTTGCCGTTGCCAAGTGCAGCGAGACAACCTCCTACAACAATCAATCCGTTACTGTACATTGTGTCATTAACGGAACCCATGAGGTTTTCTGGAGCAATTGCGAATCCAATTACAACAACATGCGAACTGTCACCTATAACGGAACAAATTATATTCTTTGGTATGATTCAAGCGTTTCCCGTGGTTCTGCCATTGAAGAGATTGGCCTTGACGCAGTCTCCGCTGTGGAAGCCAGCTCCGAAGTTGCCGTTGAGATTGTTGAGACCTATGACATCAACGATACTCTGATCAAGGCTATTCAAGCAGCAGCCGGTGTTTCCGGTTCCGGCTGGCACGCAGCACCCGTCAGCCCCAACATCAGCACTGTTGTGAACATGAGCTAATAATTTTGCAGGAATCTTTTCAGGCTGCCTCAGTCGATGTGGCAGCCTGATTTTTAATGTATTATGAATCTGAATTTATTTTTAGGCAGTCTGGAGCTGCAGCTGCAGCTCCCTGCCCCTGTGCAGCTGGATGCCTTTGACGCGCGCTTCAGCGCTCCTGTGCTGCCTGTAACAAAGCAGGCAAGGATCACCTACACTGCACCCGGCCCCGTCTCTGCCCCCGATGATGCCATACCCGGTTCGGACGGGATGCTGGTAAGCCGGGCGGGCGACCGGGAGACCCGGGCCTATCTTTCTGAGCCCGGTCAGCCACCTTATTGCCTGAGCCGCCGCACCGGCAGCTCCGTTACCGTTACCCTGACAGAGGCGGCATGGCAAAGAGAGCACGGGCATTTCCGCCCATGGTTCAACCTGCATCTGGAGCAGCTGCTGCTTGCGAACCGGGCCCTGGTGCTGCATTCCGCAAGCATCATCTACCGGGGCAGGGCCATTCTGTTCACTGCCCCCAGTGGCACCGGAAAGACCACACAGACCCTGCTGTGGAAGCAGTATGTAGCGGATGTCGGGGACCTGAACGGCGACCGCACCCTGCTGCAGAGGACTGAGACGGGCTGGTACGCCTGCGGCTTCCCGCTCTATGGCAGCAGTCTTGCCTGCGAGCAGACCGCTGTGCCCTTTGGGGCTATTGTTGTGGTGCGCCGGGCAGAAGCGGACAGCATTACCGAGCTGAGCAGCATGCGAAGGCTCTCCCTCCTTTACAGTGAATGCACCGTTCCCGCCTATGACGCCTGCTATGCAGAGGAGGCCATGACCCTGCTGCAGGACCTGATCGGTACGGTACCGGTCGTACAGCTGAACTGCACCATGACGGAGGGTGCCGTGGAGGCCCTGAAGCACTACCTTGAGGAGATGAATGCCTTTGGAGCTGTATGAAACCTCCACCCAGTTGGAGCAGCTGATCACCGCAAAGGCCGACAGGCAGAAGGTACCGATCGGCGGCAGCATTGAGCTGCTGCCCCTGTGCAATATGAACTGCAAAATGTGCTATATCCGCATGAGCCGCGCTGAGATGGAACAGCAGGGGCGACTGCGCAGAGTTGATGAGTGGCTGGAGATTGCCCGGCAGGCCCGGGAGGCAGGCACTCTCTTTCTGCTGCTGACGGGGGGCGAGCCCTTTCTCTACCCGGGCTTCAAAACGCTCTACGAGGCCCTTTCCGATATGGGCTTTGTGATCACCATCAACACCAACGGTACCATGATCGACGCGGACTGGGCGGACTTTCTTGCCCAGAAGCCCTGCCGCCGGCTGAACATCACCCTGTACGGCACCGACAACGAGACCTATGACAGGCTGTGCGGTAATCCGCAGGGCTTTGATCAGGTCAAGCGGGCCGCAGAGCTCCTGAAGGCGCGTGAGGTCCCCTTCCGCTTTAACTGCAGTGTTACACCGCAGAACGCAGCGCTTCTGCCGGAGCTCTTCGGCATTGCAAAGCGCTTTGACGCAGCGCTCTCTGCCGCCAGCTATATGTTCCCCAGCATGCGTAAGGGTGGCGACGGACCTGTTTACGGCGACCGACTGAGCCCGGAGGAGGCCGCGGCCGCCATGCTGGCCTGCTACCGCCTTGAACACCCGGAGGCCGATTACAGCCTTGCCAAAAAGCAGACGCTCTCCAGGCTGCAGCAGCCACCCAGACTGCAGCAATGCTCCGAAGGCTTTCCCTGCCATGCCGGCCACAGCGGCTTCTGGATCAACTGGAAGGCTGAGATGACCCCCTGTGCCATGTTTGACCGGCCGGCATTCAGCCTCGACCACTACAGCTTTGCCGATGCCTGGAAGCAGATCGTCGCGGAATGCGGACGCATCCGGCTCTGCGGGGACTGCCTGCAGTGCGAGCACCAGAGCCTCTGCGGTGTCTGCCCTGCCTATAACTACTGTGAAACGGGACGGATCGACGGAAAACCGGACTATGTCTGCCGTATGGTGGAGGAGGAGATCCGTCTGCTGAAAGCCTGATGAAAGGACTTCCACTATGTCAAACACGCAACGTCCCGGTGATGTTACCGAATTCACCGGCTTCAATAAACGGCTGAAATCCCAGGCCCTGCAGTTCATCATCAACAAGATCGACGACGGAACCTTCGCTGAGTTTTTTGGTGACTGGAAATGGATCTTCTCCTACAGCAGGCGCTATAAATGGATCATCCTCTTCTATACCATTCTGGGTATCATCAGCACCACGCTGGGCCTTGTCAGCTCGGTGGTCAGCAAGTACCTGATCGATATCATAGTGGACAAGCAGACCGACCAGCTCTGGGTGCTGGTGACCGTCATGCTGCTGAGTACCGTGTTCAGTCTGGTCTTTTCGAACCTGCTGAGCCGTTTTTCCCTGAAGCTCAGCATTTACGTCAACAATGATATCCAGGCAGATATCTTTGACCGGATCATCGACGCCAACTGGACCGACCTGATGAGCTACCAGAACGGTGACCTGCTGAACCGCTTTAACAGCGATGTCAGCACCGTATCCGGCAACGCCGTATCCTGGCTGCCCAGCGTCATCATCGCCTTTTACCAGTTCATCGCCACCTTCTTCGTGATCTTGCACTATGATGTGACCATGGCCTTCATCGCCCTGATCAGTGCCCCGGTGCTGCTGGCGGTCAGCCGTTTTGTCATGCGCAAGAACAAGGAATACCGGGAACGGCTGCTGAAGATGAACAGTGGCATGATGAGCTTCGAAACCGAAACCTTTTACAATATGGATACCATCAAATCCTTCGGCATTATGGGCCATTACAGCCGGAAGCTGAAGGAATGGCAGCAAAAATACAAGGAATACTCGCTGGAGTACAATATGTTCTCCATCAAGCTGAACATCGGCATGACCCTGCTGAACACATCGGTCAGCCTGCTGGCCTTCGGCTACTGTCTCTTCCGGCTCTGGACGAATGCCATCACTTATGGTACAATGACTCTGTTTCTGCAGCAGCGCAGCCAGCTCTCCAGCAACTTTTCAAGCATTGTGGGCATTATCCCCGGCATGCTGAACAGCTCTGTCTCGGCCCACCGTATCCGAGAGCTGATCGAGCTGCCCAGAGAGAAGCACATTACGGAGGCAAGCGACGCCCTTGAGGCCGCCGCCGCAGAGGGCTTTACCGTCAGCATGAAGGACGTCTGCTACAGCTACGTGGAAAACAAGCAGGTCCTGCACGATTCTGATTTTATCGCCCGGCCCGGTGAGATCGTAGCACTGGTGGGCCCCAGTGGCGAGGGTAAGACCACCATGATCCGTCTGATCTTAGGGCTGATCCACCCCCAGGAGGGCGCTGTTGAAATGCAGGACTGCCATGGCAACGCAGTGGAGATCAACGCCGACACCCGCCACTATTTCAGCTATGTGCCCCAGGGCAATACCATGCTCTCCGGTACCATCGCGGAAAACCTGCGGATGGTAAAGGAGAATGCCACGGACGACGAGATCATTGCCGCCCTGAAGACCGCCTGTGCCTGGGACTTTGTGGAAAAAATTGATGGCAACATCAACGGCAAGCTTGGTGAACGGGGCCGCGGTGTCTCCGAAGGACAGGCCCAGCGGATCGCCATTGCCCGTGCCATTCTGCGGGACGCGCCGGTGATGCTGCTGGACGAAGCAACCAGCGCCCTGGATGTGGAAACCGAACGGAAGGTCCTGCGGAATATCATTCAGCAGCACCCCAATAAAACCTGTATCGTAACGACCCACCGCCCCAGTGTGCTTGGGCTCTGCCAGCGTGTCTACCGGGTTGTCGCCACGCAGACCGTTGAGCTGGATGAGGCGGCAGCCTCTAAAATGGTTCAGGATTTCTAAGGAAGAAGGAAGCAGCTTATGCGAATTTTAAGACGACTGATCGTCGCATTCTTCATACTGGTCCTTGCGGGCTTTGCTGTCTGGCGGGTCATGTGGTATATGAACAATGACACCACAGCCCCGGTGATGAGCTGCAGCAGCGAAAGCTTTGAGGTAAGCATCGACGTGACAGACGAGGAGCTGAAGGCCGGCGTCACCGCCACCGATAACCGGGACGGGGATGTCTCGGATTCCATCGTGGTGGTTTCCCTTTCCAAATTCTCGTCCACAGGCAAGCGCAAGATCAATTACGCTGCCTTTGACAGCCAGAGCAACGTTGCCACCCTGACCCGCACTCTGGTCTACACCGATTATCACTCTCCCCGCTTCAGCCTGCAGACACCGCTGCGCTTTCTCTCCACCACCTCGGAGTATAACCTGCTTGACCTGCTGACCGCCGAGGACTGTCTGGACGGGGATATCAGCAACCTGATCAAGCTCTTTTATGACACGGAGGAGGTTGCCTATTACGGCAGTGCCGGAAAGCAGAAAATGACCTTCTCGGTCACCAACAGCGCCGGTGATACCTCTTCCATCGACCTCTATCTGGAGCTGCTGGACTCAGACGACTATTATCTGAGCTACCCTGCCCTGAGCGAATATCTTGTGTATCTGGAGCCGGGACAGGCGCTGAACCCCGAGGACTATATTGTGGGCTACGCCGGCGGCGACAGCTCCGTCACCAGATTCTCAGACAAAAGCAGCTACAGCGCAAAGGATGTAAAGGCTGATGATTCCGCGGTGGATTACAGTAGCCCCGGGGTCTATCCCGTCACATATACCCTGTACAATGAAAAGGAAGCACAGGGCTCCGTGACCCAGTATATCGTTGTGGAAGGCGAGGTGACCGCAAATGCCGACTGATCCTCAGGAGCAATTCTCCAGCAGACTGCAGAATATCGATTATTACTGCGTATTCCGTGATGTGATGCGGAACCTCTTCTACATCATCCTCGGCGCGATCGCCTGCTGTATGGTGGCAACCGTGATCTCCACGGAGCAGTACAACGCAAGCTACACCACCTCGGCCACCTTTGTGGTCTCTACCAAGGGCAGCAGCAACTACGCCTACTCGAACCTGAGTGCTGCCAGCACCTCCGCGACCACCTTCTCCAACATTTTAAACAGCTCCATCATGCAGCAGATGGTCTGCGATGACCTGGGGCTTAAGAGCTTTGACGCCACCGCCAAAGCAGAGGTCATCGAGGAGACCAACCTGCTGGTGCTCTCAGTTACCGCCGATTCGCCCTACAAGGCCTATTCGATCATCCGCTCCATCATGGACAACTACTCCAGCATTGAGGTCTCGCTGAACAACAGCAGCATCATGGAGGTACTGGAGGAGCCGGAGGTCCCCTCAGCGCCGGATTCCCGGCTTTCCACCACAGAGGTGGTTAAGCGGGTGTTTGTGTACGGCATCCTGCTCTTCGCGGTCCTGTTTGTCATGTGTTCGATCATGACCGACACCGTCCGGAATGACAAGGATGTGGACAGCAAGCTTGACGCGAAGGCTCTGGGTACCATCTACTATGAGAAGAAGCACAAGGCAGGCGGCGTCGGCAAAAAGCGGAACAAGTCCGGCCTGCTGGTAAGCAGTATCAGCTCCAGCTTCTCCTTTGTAGAGAGCTACAAGAAGATCGCGGCCAGACTGACCTACACCCTGCCGGATTCCGAAAGCGGACACCAGTGCCGGGTGATCGTCGTCACCAGTGTGCTTGAAAACGAAGGCAAATCCACCGTAGCGGCAAATATCGCCCTGACCATGGTCCAGAACCCGGCCAGAGTCCTGCTGATCGACGGCGACCTTCGGAAGCCCGCACAGCATCTGCTGTTTGGCAAAAAGGTTGACAATACCCGTACGCTGCCAGCCCTGCTGAACGGCCGTGCCCCGGTCAACGATGTTCTGCAGTATGATAAGGCCAATAACCTCTACCTGCTGCTGGCCGGCCAGCACTACAGCAACTCCACCGAGATCATCTCCGGCGCGCGCATGCGGCGGCTGCTGGAGGTCTTCCGGAAGCATTTTGATTATATCATCATTGATACTCCGCCCCTTTCCCTGATGGCCGACGCCGAGGTGCTGGCCGATCAGGCCGACATGAGCGTACTGGTCAGCCGCTACAACTATGTGCAGGCCGAGGATATCAATGACGCCATCGATACCCTGAACGGCTGTAATTCCGAGCTTGCGGGTGTGGTGCTCAATCAGGCCAGAGCCTCCAGATTCCTGAGCAGCAACAGCAGCTATGGCTATGGCTATGGCTACGGACGGTATGGCCATTACGGCAGATACGGCTACGGAGCCTATGCCAAAAACGCGAGGAAATCCACTTCCTCCAGTAAAGGGGGTACACGGTCATGAGTGAACACACAACTCATACTGACAACCGGATCGAGCAGGTGGATATCTCCATTCTCTTTTCCAGAGCGCTCTATTCCCTGCGGCACATCGGCTGGGCAGTTGTGGTCCTGATCCTGGTATGCATGGCGGCCTTCTGGCTGCACACCACCACCAGCTACACCTCCTCCTACACCGCAGAGGCAACCCTGGCCGTCTCCGCCTCCGAAAGCACCTCCGGTGCAGGCGCCTCCAGCTACGCCAATGTGGCTACCGCAGAGCAGATGGGCAAGGTCTTCCCCTACATCATGTCCAGCGGTATCCTGACCGACCGCATCGCAGAGGATCTGGGCTACGAGTCCGTCCCGGGCAGCATCAGCGTTGAGGTTGTGGAAAACACCAACCTTGTCACCATTAAGGTGACCTCCTATGACGGTCAGATCGCCTATGATATTTTACAGTCGGTGATCTCGAATTACCCGGACCTGGCCCTGTACGTGATCGGCCAGACCAACATTGAGGTGCTGATGGACTCCGGTATTCCCGAGGTCACCAGCTCCGAGCAGGTGATCCGCGGCTCCCTGTGGAAGGGTGGCCTTGTGGGGCTGGCACTGGGAATTTTACTGCTCTTCCTCTACTCCGCCCTGCACCGTACCATTCTCTATCCCAGTGATTTCAATTCACAGCTGCATGTACCCTGTCTCGGTACCCTGCCCGTCTATTACAGCAAGCGTCGCAGGAAGAAGAACGGAAAAACCGTTATGCTGGGCAAAAATGTCCCGCAGGAATATCTGGAATCCATGCGAACCGTCCGTACCCGTGTGGAACGGCGACTGGATAAGCTTGGGGTAAAAACCCTGATGGTCACAAGCTCCGTGCCCAATGAGGGCAAATCCACTGTTGCCGTCAACCTGGCCATCTCCTTTGCCCAGAAGGGCAAGAAGGTCTGTATCATCGACTGCGATCTGCGGAACCCCTCCATTCAGTCCAGCCTGAACCTGCCGGGTGACTATCCCGGTCTGGCAGCGGTCCTGCGGGGTCAGGCCACGCTGGAGCAGTCCCTGTGCAAGGTAGAAAGCAACACCATGCATCTGGAGGTCCTGTGCGGCGCCGTCAACGTCTCGCAGTCTGTCTCAATCCTGGGCAGCGAGGCCATGGCAAGCCTGATCGAGCAGCTGGAAAGCCGCTTTGACCTGGTCATCCTTGATATCTCCCCCTCCGCCATGCTGGCTGACGCCATTGTTATGGCACGGAACGTGCCCGCTGCACTCTACGTGGTCAAATATGACTTTGCAAGCACCCGGCGTGTGATCGAGGGCGTTTCGGAGCTTTCCGAAACCGGCATCAACATTCTGGGCTGCGTCCTGAATCAGGGCAAATTCAATTCCACGCAGGCAGGCAGCTACACCTACCGCTATGGCAGCTACGGCAAAAGCAGCTACGGTGAAAAGTAATATAAACAGCGAACCCTGACGCGAAAAAAGGTCTGTTACAGAGGCTGATCAGCCTCTGTAACAGACCTTAATTTTTATCTTTTGGGCCCGTCAGCCCATAGCGCCGGGGCCATGGTCCCCGCCATGATCTCCGCCGTGGTCCCCGCCGGGACCACCAAAGCCGCCGAACATGCCGCCTGCGCCGCCCATGCTGCCGGTCTCATTCAGGGTTCCCTCCGTCTGGGTCCACTCGGCAACGGCAGTGCCGTCACACAGAAGGGTATAGGCAGTATCGGTCTGAAGCAGGTCAGAGCAGATCCAGCCGTTGGTGCAGGAACGGTCCAGCGTGAAGCTGAGGATCTCATTTCCATCCGCGTCCTGCAGCACATATTCCCCTTCGCCAAAGGTAATGCCACTCATCACATAGGCATTGCAGGAATCAGTTGGTGTTTCGCAGATGCCACCCAGCGCAACAGTCGTACCGCCGGTAATCCCGATGATGCCATCTACATCGATGGAGCCTGCCATCATGCCGGTGGATGCGCCTGCCTTTACCAGCACCATGCCACCGGTCTGGTAATAATAGCCGTTGGAATCAATGGCGTCGGTATCCCCGTTGGGAGTCTCTACCGTCAGGGTGCCGCCGGTGATGCTGACCATGGGAGAGGTGCCATAGTCACCGGTGCAGGCATTAACCGCGTCATCCGTCGCGTACACGCTGATCTCGCCGCCGTCAAGGTTGATCTGGCAGCCCTCAATGCCCTCACAGGCGTTTTCAACCGTCACAGTCCCGCCGGAAATCGTTACGACACTATCCGCATGGATCGCGTCATCGTCGGACAGAAGCGAAAGGGTGCCGTCAGAGATCAGGATGATGCCTTCGCTGTCTTCTCCGTTCTCCAGTGCCTCACCACCGTTCGCATGGAGGGCATCATCTGTCGCCGAAATTGTGAGGGTGCCACCGGAGATCACAATATTGTTTGCGGCCTTGATGCCCTTACAGGAATGGGCAAGGGATGTGGCGCCGGTGCTGCCGGGCCCACCAAAGCCCCGGCCACCGCCGGCTTCCGCGCCCGCAGCTGTTTTGGCGCCGGCGCCCTCCCCATCTCCCAGGGGATCCTCCGTATAATCGGAATAGGCGTCTGTCAGGATCGTCAGGACCGCGTCACCCGAAAGCTCTGCGTCATAAGCGGCGTCTATGCCGTCACAGGCCGCGTAAATGGCCACGTTACCGCCGCTGACGGTCACAGTGCCTCGCTGGTTTCCCTTGTCTGAAAGGTCACTGTTTGTTGTCTGGATGCCATCGCCTGCCGTGGAGATCAGCATCAGGTCGCCGGATTCCACTGTAACCGAGTCATTGCCACGCAGGCAGTCGTTCACCGCGGTCACTGATACAGTGCCTTCCTTCAGCTTCAGGTCATCCTTGCAATGGATGCCGTTGTGATAGCCGGCACTGACAGTCAGGCTGCCGCTGCCGGTAATGGTCAGGTCGCAGTCTGAAAACACCGCACCCGGCGCGTTCAGGGCCGTAATCCCGTCGGAGGTATCGGTGCTGTCATCACGCAATGGCCGACCATCTGTAATGGTGTTGCTGCTGCCCTCTGAGAGCGTCAGCTTCAGCTTTTTCGCGCCGGCAATGTAAAGTGGCGCTGCTTCATCGCTTTCCAGCTCCAGCCCGTCAAGGACCAGCTCCACCTCCGCGTCATTGCCGGCAGCCACGGTAACGGGGCCCTGCAGGGAGCCGGACAGGGTATAGGTGCCTTCCGCAGAGATCAGCAGCCCGCTTTCACTCAGGGTATAGCCACTGCCGGTATCCGACAGGACCGTCAGGCCGCCTGCGTCTACAGTCAGACCGGTGGCCGGCTCCTGAGATACGGGGCGGGACTCCTCGACAGCTTCAGAGGCTGCAGCAGCCGTAGTTTCTGAGGCGCCGGCAGCAGGAGCAGATGTCCCCTGCCCGCAGGCAGACAGAAGGCTCAAACAGAAGGCAGCTGTGGTCAGCAGCGCAAGGACTTTTTCAAGCTTCATAGTTCATTCTCCTTTACGGCATCAGGCCCGGGTCTGATGCTTTTCTTCACCCTGATTATATACGAAAAAATGCCGGATACCAATGACAATTCTGTAAATTCAGGAGATTATTTGTGAATTTCTTTCAAAATGCAAAGGGCAGGCCCCGAAGGGCCCGCCCGCTTACATCCTGTGTTTCGTCTCAGTCCCGGTGGCCATCCGGCAACCAGCTGTCCAGCAGCGAGAGTATCTCCTGCCGGTCCTCCAGAGGCAGGTATGCGATCCGTGCCGTATGGGGGTATTCTGCTGACGCATAGACATGGATGCTTTCATTCGCGGTTTCCTGCAGGCGCAGCGGATACCAGGTATCCGCCTGTCCATAGATCAGCAGTACATTGGCCTCAGTAGTCTCCGACCAGCTGTTCAGGCGGTCATAGACATGACTGCTGTAGTGGAAGGCAGCCTGCTGTTCCTCTGTCAGCTGCAGTCTGAAGAGCAGGCCCTCCTCCAGCTCCGGCGTGACCGCCAGCTCCGCGCCGGTTCCGGCTTCAGCAAGCGCAGCCCTCAGCCAGGAAAAATCCATGTAGTAGGCCCCGTCCTCGGAGCAATTCTGAAGCAGATAAGCAATCTGCCGACGGTTATTGGACGCAAAGTTATTGGGCGTGATCTTATCAAACAGCTCATTGAGGAGCGCCTGCCGGTAGAGCGCATGCTCATCCTCCTCCGTTGCCGGGTCGTCCTCCCGGGGCATAGCCAGAACAGCCTCCAGCCCTTCAAAGCTTTCGGCATACTGCCAGAGCTGCACCGCATAGAGCAGGACCGCCGTATCGAACATCAGCTCCGGTGTGCAGGCCTCCCGGTAGGTATAGTTCATGGACTCGCCAAGGCGGCGATATTCAGCCTGCAGGTATTCCCGCTCCTCGATGCAGGCCACCTGAAAGCGCAGGACCTCATCCCGGTAAAGGGCGGCCTGCTCCGGCCCGTAGACCGTATCCCCGATGGACTCGTAGATATTCTGACAGAAGCGGGTATCCCCGGTACCGTTAACATTGAAGGAAACATAAGAAACCCAGGCGGCAGCGTCTCCGGGATAATAACTGCAATAGAGGTTCACAGCGGTGCCACCCTTACTCTCTCCGCTGATCAGCCAACTGCCCTGCAGCAGGGTACCGAGCGCAGTGCGGATCCGGTGGAAATCTTCTGTTGCGTTTTCATCCGTCAGATATTGCCAGAGCCCTGTGGAATCACAGTCCAGCCCTTCCGGTACCGAGGCACCGTAATAGCGGTATTCCACATTGACGTAGTTGGTGTTATAGGTAACCGCCAGCTCATTCCGGTCATCATAAAGGGAATTTTCGGTATTCAGCTCATAACCGCCAATACGCATGACCGTCGGCGCGTCGGCGCTCTGATAGCCCAGCTCTACACGCTGCTGAAGATAGCCGGCTGTGGGATCCGCCGGGTCAAGGGGCTGCTTAAAAATGACAATATATTTCTCGCGAAAAACCGGGTCCTCCTGGGAAATGGACTGCAGGCCGGTTACCTGCTCAAGGGACAGGAGCTGTTCCGCAATGGTCGCGTTTTTCAGACCGGTCGCGCAAAGGAGGACAAGCGTCAGGGCGCAGAGTGACAGCAGGCGCTTCCATTTCAGCTTTGGCATACAGCTTTCTCCTTCCCTGCTTTTCGCACTTTTCGCGCTTTTCGCACTTTTCGGGCTTTTCGCACTTTTCGGGCTTTCGTCCTTCCGGCATTCCGGCATTGCGGCCTCAGGAATATTTTACGAAGCTCCATGACGAAAGTCAACAGCACCGGCAGGATTTTCACCGGGCGCCGCATGCGTCTCCTGCCCGCACATCTTCACTATGGCCGGAAAGGCCGGCGAAAGCAGACTTTACATCCGCCGGTCGGAATGCTAAAATATGCTAAATATATCATGCAGGCAGCGCCCTGCCCTTTGCGGCCGGATGCCCTGCGCGGAAAGGAACCGGAAACCATGCTTCTGGAAAAACTGAACGGCAAATGCGTGATCCTGGGGGTCACCGGGGGCATTGCAGCCTATAAAATGACCCATGTAGCCAGTGCCCTTAAAAAGGCCGGTGCCGAGGTCCATGTGATCCTCACACAGAATGCCGCGGAATTTATCACCCCGCTGACCTTTGAAACCCTGACGGGCAACCGCTGTGAGACCAACACCTTTGAACGGGATGACAATTATCAGGTGACCCACATTGCGCTGGCCAAAAAGGCCGACCTTGTGCTGGTGGCACCGGCCACGGCCAACGTGATCGCCAAGCTGGCCTGGGGGCTGGCAGATGATATGCTGACCACGGTTGTGCTGGCGGCCCGCTGCAAAAAGCTGGTGGCACCGGCCATGAACACCGCCATGCTGGAAAATGACGCCACACAGGAAAATCTGAAAACACTGGAGCGCCGGGGCTTTGGCATCATCCCTTCTGCCTCCGGTCTGCTGGCCTGCGGCGACAGCGGCAGCGGCAAGCTGCCCGAGCCGGACACCCTGCTTGACTGGATTGCCCGGGAGATTGCCCGTGAAAAGGACCTTGCGGGCGTGCGCCTGACCGTCACAGCCGGTCCCACGCAGGAGGCGCTGGACCCCGTCCGCTACCTGACCAACCATTCTACCGGCCGCATGGGCTATGCCATTGCCCGGGAGGCCATGCTGCGGGGTGCCGAGGTCACCCTGATCTCCGGTCCGGTGGAGCAGCTGCCGGTTCCCTTTGTAAGGATGGTATATGTCACCTCCGCAAAGGATATGTTTGAGGCCGTGAAGGCCGCGCTGCCGGCTACAGACATCCTGATCAAGGCCGCGGCAGTGGCGGACTACCGGCCCAGAGATGTGTCCGATGACAAGATCAAGAAGAAGGACGGCGATATGTCCATCCCCTTAGAGCGGACCGATGATATTCTGGGCTGGGTGGCAAACAACCGCCATGACGGGCTCTTTGTCTGCGGCTTCTCCATGGAGACCCGGGACATGCTGGAAAACTCCACCGCCAAGCTGGCAAAGAAGAAGCTTGACATGATCGCTGCCAACAACCTGAAGGTTGCGGGCGCCGGCTTCGGCACAGACACCAATGTAGTGACCGTCATTACAAAGGACGGCGCGAAGGAGCTGCCGAAAATGTATAAGGACGCGGTTGCAGGCGCACTGCTGGATGAAATTCAGGCAAGGCGCTGAGACGACTTCGAAAAGAACGGGCGTGTTGCGGATCTGGTCCGCAACACGCCCTGAAGTATTTTACGGGCCCGTCAGGGGAGCCCACGCGGCAACAAAATTTTCGGATTTCAAACTCCGCATTTTTTGTTGTACAAGCGGTCGCAGACTATGATATGAATATATATGTACGCAGGGTAATGCACTGCGTTTTCACAAAGAAGGAACGGAGGTGACACCACTGTGAATGATATGAATATCGCCTGTTTTATCGCGCTGTCCACCTCCCGAAGCCTCAGCTCTACCATGACCATGCTGAACCTGTCAAGAGGCGCTGTTCTGCAGAACATCCACCATCTGGAAAACGACCTGGGGCTGGTCCTTTTTCATTCCACAGCCCCGACCGTCAGACTCACCGACGCGGGGGAACGGTTTTATGATTATTTCAAGTGCTTTGAAGAAAACCTGATCCGGAGCGCTGCAGAGCTGACGGCGACAGATGCCGGATGCCAGGTGCAGGAATTCCATCTGGCAATCTCTGAATACACAGGCTGCCCACCCGGGGTCCTTGCAGGCCTGAGGGCCTATTGCGCAGAGTACCCTTCCCCGGCTCCGGTCATCGCGTACGAGACACCGGAGCTGTGTAGCCGGCTGCTTACGGAGGGCAAGGCAGATCTGGTGATCACTGCGGGGGCAGACCTTCCAAACAGCTACGGTCAGGCCCTGCCTCTGGGCGAGCTTCCCCTCCGGCTCTGGTTGGCAGCGGATGCAGACCTGCAGCGTCTGCCACTGTGCACCTGCCCCGGACAGGAGGCGCAGACAGAGGATCTTATTCCACTGCTGCAGGACGCACTGTCTTTGACACCGGAGGTCCGGGTCTGCCAGAATACAGACTCCCTGCTTCTGCAGCTGCGGCTGGGCCGTGGCATGGCAGTCTCCCCAAACAGCGGACTATTCGGCCGTGTTCCCGGGCTGACGGCAATTCCCATTGACCGCACGGTCCCGCTTTATCTGGTCACCGCAGCTTCGGCGTCCTTCCGGAACACGGAGCTTCTGCTGCGCTTTCTGACACAGGAAGGGAGGGCCACGGATGAATTATAATCAGATTGAGATTTTTCTGGCTGCTGCCGAAACCCTGAATTTCACCCATGCGGCTGAGCTGCTGTTTACCTCCCAGCAGTCCGTGTCCGGGCAGATTTCCAATCTGGAACGGGATCTGGGCTTTCCCCTCTTCGTCCGAAACCACGGCAGTCTGACACTGACCGAGGCCGGCCGCCGCTATTATTCATTGTTTTCCATGGAAATCCGCCGTGGCCGTGCCCTGCTGGAGGAAATCCGGCAGGATAAGCTGAACCATGAAACGCACCTTCGTCTGGGTATTTCAAAATGGCTGGACAGTACCGGTGATCTGGCCGCCAGCTTCCGGGCCTTTGAATCTGCCTTCCCAGGTGTTTCTGTTGAACCTGTACAGGACCATAACCGTACCCTGCTGGCCGGTCTGAAGCACCATGAACTGGATCTGCTGCTGCTGAGCGACTGGCAGCCGCTGGGTGACCCGGAGGTTGTATGCAGCCGGTTTACCGGCCAGGAGGTCTGCCTCTACATGCCGGAGGACCTGCCGGAGGGGTCACCCGCTCCCGGGCTCTGGGGACTGCCACTGTACCACCCTGCCACCTGGGATTTCGGCCTCTTTGAATCCACCCGGATCCTGGAGCAGCGGCTTGGTGAGCTTGGCCTTTCCCCGATATCGACCCGGGCCTTCCAGAACCTCAACGCCCTGCGCCTGCAGCCGGGAATAAGCCGATGCATGATCCTTTGCGAAAACGAGCTGGCTTTTGGCCCCTGCCCGGAGGGCTACCGTTGCCTCCCTCTGAAGGAAACCGACTGCTACAGCATCCGCCTGCAGGACAATGTTTCCCGCATTGCCGGAGATTTTCAGCAATTTCTATATGACTATTTTTACAGCCCTGCTTCCGGACTGCATTAAGGAGAGATATTTATGAATCCCTATGCTTCCCTGTTCCGACCCCTTCAGGTTGGCGGACTGACCCTGAAAAACAGGCTTTTATCCTCCCCTACCTCCACCTCCGGCTTTGACGCCGCAGGTCACTATTCTGATGAGATGATCGCCTATTATCGTCTGAAGGCACTGGGCGGAACGGCACTGGTCACCATCGGTGAGGGGCAGGTTGAGCTGTCAACGGGCCGCTCCAAGCCTACCCAGATCGATCTCAGTGATCCCTCTGCCGAGATATCCCTTGTCAATATGACAAATGCCATCCACGCAGGCGGAGCCGCTGCTTCCCTGCAGCTGGATCATGGTGGCGCGCTGGCCCTGCCGAAGCTCATGGGGCATCCCGCTATGGGCCCCTGTACCTACACCAACCACCGGGGTGATCCCGTTGTGGCCATGACTGAGGAGGACCTGATCCGGATCGCGAAGGTCTATGGTCAGGCAGCCGCCAGAGCCAAAAAATGCGGCTTTGATATGGTCATGCTTCACAGCGGCCATGGCTGGCTTCTGCATCAGTTCATTTCAGAGCTTACAAACCACCGTACCGACAAATGGGGCGGGTCTCTTGAAAACCGCATGCGCTTCCCCCTGCTTGTGATTGAGGAGGTGCGCAAGGCCGTGGGCACCAGCTTCCCCATCGATATCCGGATCTCCGGCAGTGAGCGCTGCCCCGGTGGCTATGACATTGAGACCGGCGTGGAGATCGCGAAAATGCTGGACGGCAAGGTGGATATGATCCACGTTTCCGCGGGCACCATGATGGATGCCTATGCCGCCGTACTGATGCACCCCGGCATCTTCCAGAAGCCCGGTGAAAACTCCGGTCTGGCCGCAGAGATCAAAAGGCATGTAAAAACACCGGTATGTACAGTTGGTGCCTTCTCTGACCCTGACCTGATGGTACGCTACCTGAACGAAACCGGTGTGGATGCCATTGCCATGGGCCGAGCACTGATCGCAGACCCCTTCCTGCCTAAGAAGCTGATGCGGGGCGAGCGCGAAACAATTATCCCCTGCCTCCGCTGCACGGAATGCCTCAGTGGACTGCAGAAGAACGAGCGCATGGTCTGTGCGGTCAATCCCATCATCGGCCGCGAGAAGGATTACTTTGCGGCCATGCCTGTACGCAGGCCAAGCCGCAGGGTTCTGGTCGTCGGTGGCGGTCCTGCCGGAATCCGGGCGGCCCTTACCGCAGCGGAGCTTGGTCACGATGTCACCCTGTGCGAGAAAAGCAACCGGCTTGGCGGAATGCTCCGCTTTGCGGACGCCGGTGATTTCAAGTCCCTGATGCGGGACTTCCGTGACAGCCTGATCGAGCGGCTGAACCGCTCCAGTGTCAGGGTGATGCTTCGCACAAATGTGGACCGCGCTTTCATTGAAGCACAGGATCCTGAGGCCATGATCCTGGCTGTCGGTGCCGATCCGGCAATCCCACCCATCCCCGGCATCGACGGTAACAATGTCGTCCTCGGGACTGATCTTACCAGCAATGAACTCAGCGGCAAGCTAGTCACTGTACTGGGCGGCGGTCTTGTGGGCTGCGAGGAGGCCCTGCAGCTGGCAAGGCTGGGCTATCAGGTCAGCCTGATCGAAATGCAGGCCGAGCTTGCGCCCGACGCAAGCTTTATGCACCGGAAGAACCTGCTACGCCAGATTCAGGATCAGGAGAATCTCACCGTCTACACAGGGGCCCGTTGTACTTTGGTCACAGAAACGACTGTCACAGCCGTAACCGCGACAGAGACTCTGGAAATTCCGACAGACTGGGTTGTCCTCTGTGCCGGTCTGCGTCCCAGGGCAGAGCTGGTCAATCAGCTTCGGCTTCTGGTGCCTGAAACCTATGTGATCGGTGACTGCAACCGCGCAAGGAATGTGGTCGCTGCCACAAGAGAAGGCTATGACGCAGCAGTCGCCCTTGGTCAGTAGGGCTCCCTTCCCATTACAACAATCACATCATCAGGAGGTTAAACCATGCATACGGAATACGCGTATCCCTGGCTGGGCCGGGAACCCGAATTTTCGAAGATCGATCAGGTGCTTGAAGCAGATGTCATTGTGTGCGGTGGCGGCCTTGCCGGTGTCGCGGCCGTCCGCGCCGCGGCGGAGGCCGGTGCACGCGTCCTGCTTTTTGAAAAATGCCGTACCATTCAGGGGCGCTCCGGCCAGTTTGCCGTTATGGACGGCCAAACCCTGAAACACTGGGGCCTGAGCTTTAAGGCACTGCAGGAGGCAGCGATCGACAGTCTGTGGGAGGCATCCGGAAAATACGCGAACCGCGAGATCATTGCCTATGCCGTGAAGCATGCCGGAGAAGATTTTGACTGGTATATGGATGGTGCTCCGGAGGAGCATTTCTGCTTCAGCGAGACTGCTGTTACCCCCGCACCCGAGGGAACAAAGCTTCGGCTGATCCCCATGCGCTACCCCTTTAACGAAAACTATAATCCTGCCGATGAAGAAAATCCGGTTTATCCGGCAACCCTGATGTTCGCCCCCAGCCACATTCCGGTCCTGAAAAGGAATTTTGCGCTGGCAGAAGAGACCGGACTGGTTGAGGCACACTTTGCAACCCCTGCCAGGAAGCTTCTGCGGGACCCTGAAAACGGCCGTATCACGGGAGTGATCGCTGTCGCAGAGGATGACAGTGTGATCGAGGCCCACGCCTCCGCCGTCATTTTGGCCACCGGAGATTTTACCGGCGATCGAGATATGCTGCGGGCCTTTTTCCCGGATTACAAAGACAATCCGCAGATTCCCTGCGGCGTTGCGCCTGACAAAAAGCCCGCCAACACCGGTGACGGTCATCGCATGGGCATGTGGGCCGGTGCCCGGCTGGAGGATACCCCGCCTGCCCTCAACTGCCACAACATGGGCGGCGCTATGGGCGTAACCCCCTTCCTGCTGCTGGACAATACGGGCAAACGCTATATGAATGAGGATGTCACCGGTTCTGACTGGGAGGCCGCTCTGCACAGGCTGCCCGGTGAAGGTGCCTGGCAGATCTTCGACAGCAGCTGGCCGGAGCAGATTCCCTATATGCCACATGGACACGGCTGCTGCAGCCATATTGTTCCGGAGGAGCTTGAGGGTAAGGTCTCCAACGGCCCCATGGACAGCTTTGCCTCCCGCGAAAACCTGAAGCAGAGTGTTGCCTCCGGCGCAACCCTAACGGCAGACACCCTTGAAGCGCTGGTGGAAAAGATGGGGCTCCCCGTGGAGACTGCCCTTGCTTCCCTGACACGCTATAATCAGGATGCAGAAAACGGAACGGACACCGAGTTTGGAAAACGCGCCTCACGCCTCTTCCCCCTGACAAAGGCCCCCTTCTATGCCAGCCGCATCACCAGAGCGCCGCTGCTTTGCGCGCACACCGGTCTTGAAAGTGATAGCTCCGGCCGGTGTCTGGATGGCGATGGCAGGCCGATCTCCGGTCTCTATCTGGCCGGCAACGTGCAGGGTGGCCGCTTTGCCATCAGCTATCCTACCGTTCTCCCCGGGTTCAGCCATACCATGGCCCTGACCTACGGCCGTCTGACGGGCCGTCTTGCCGCTGAAACAAAGATTTCCTGAAATCATCTGTTCAATATCAATACAGGAGGTAATCATATGAAAAAACTGAACAAAGACGCCTATAGCAAGCTGCTCTACAAGTCTGACTGGCTGCTGGAAAAGACCGTTCACTATTCCGAGCTGACGATCTGCCCCATGGCAAAAATCCTCGCGCCAGAGGGTAAGTATGTCTCCCTTATTGTCAACGGTGTGGGCCATGATGTTGTGCCCGGTACCTACCGTGGAGATGTAGTGCTGACCATCAGCGACCATTATCATATGGGGCCTCATGCCCTTATGGTACAGAATGATATTTCCATCGACATGGAAGCGGCGGTAGTTGTCAGCAACAAGGGTGCGGACGTCCGCGTTCCCGAGCTGATCAATGGCGGTAGCGTCACTGACACAGGTGCCGAGGGATTCTACATGGGAACCACTGCCCAGGCATACAACGGTATTATCGTCACCGAGGATGCCGAATACACCGTAAAGAACGCCGAGCTGGACTTTGAAGGCTTTGGCGCGAATGATTTCATGGGTGAGGGCGCAGGCATTGAGGCCATTGACAACGCAAAGCTCACCATCGAGGACAGTGAGCTCTACTTCAACGGCGTTACCCGTTGCGCGGTTCATGCAGGCGGCCACAGTGACGTAACTGTCAACCGCTGCAGCATCTCCAATTTCAGCCCTGACTCCGACTGGGTCGGAAACTTCTCCTGGCAGATCGCACTGGCCGGCACCAACCGTCTGGTTCAGCTGGCAGACGGCGCCAAGGCAACCTATAATGACTGCACCCTGATCTCCAACGGCTGGGGCATTACCTCCATTGACGGTACCACCGATCCTGTTGCCCTGCGCATCAACCGCTGCAAAATGCGTCTGGTAGGTGCCCGCTCTCACGGCTATGGCGCCTTCTGTATCGGTGACAACGAGGTCACCATCCGTGATTCCGATGTTCAGGTCAACGGCTATCCCATGCTTGTCATGGGTATGAAGCGGCAGGGCCGTCCCTCCATCCTGAACACAAATATCTCCGGCCGCCGCTTCGGCGCTATGGTCTACAGTGACAGCGGCAGTATCTTTGAAATCCGCGATTCCGACTTCAGGACCGGCAAGTCCTCCCTGGTGGTAAAGGGCTCCAACACCTTTATCAATGTGGAAAACACCTCCATGAAGCCCGGAAACGGTACCATTCTCCAGCTGATGGATAATGATGAATGCGGCATGAATTCCCAGAATTTTGTGATCCCTGTGGGCGAGGTCGATGTATATAAGGAGGGCCGTGACCTGACCGTTGCCGACCCTGAAAACGATGTTTTCATGAACCTGAGGGATTGCGACCTGACCGGCAACTTCTACAATTCGACCACCAATATCGGTGCTCATAAGCGTTCCGTTGAGGGCAGCAAGGGTCTCTTCCATGACACGCTGGCCGGTCTGCCCGGCATGGATGATGACGCGGCACCCGGTGGCGGCATGCCCCCTATGCCTCCCATGCCCGAGGGCGAAGGCGCGCCTCCCATGCCCATGTTCAAGGACAACCGTACCCCGAAGAACCTTGCGCTGAACCTGAAGAACACCCGTCTGAACGGCGTTGTAACCTCTGCCCTTCAGTTCTACCGTGAGGGCCTGACCGAAATCCGCTATGAGACCCGTCTGGAGCTCAGTAACATCACGCAGACTGCAGCACCTACCGTCAACAACGGCGTAATTGTCAGTCTGGATGACAGCAGTGTCTGGACTGTAGCCGATACCAGCTATATCACCGCCCTGACACTGGCGCCCGGTGCCAGGCTTCTGGCTCCTGAGGGCAAGGCCGTGACCATGACTGTAGACGGCGTGGAGACTCCCATCGCCGCCGGAAGCTATAGCGGTAAGATCGTCCTGACAGTCGGCTGAGCATTTTCTGCGGTAAAAATTCGCAAAGGAACAAATACATAAGCAAAGGACGTGCTGCAAACATTTCGTTTGCTGCACGTCCTGTATTATTATGTTCAGAACACATTACAACCGTCACAGGATGCTGTTCAGAAATTCCTTCAGTCTGGGATTTTTCGGGTTGGAGAAGAACTCTGCAGGGGCAGCCTCCTCCTGAATGACGCCCTGATCAATGAAGATGACCCGGTCGGAAACCTCGCGGGCAAAGCCCATTTCGTGAGTGACCACCACCATGGTCATACCGGCCTCTGCCAGCTCCCGCATAACAGAGAGTACCTCGCCGACCATTTCCGGGTCCAGTGCCGAGGTCGGCTCGTCAAAAAGCAGGATGTCCGGATCCATTGCAAGCGCACGCGCGATGGCCACACGCTGACGCTGACCTCCGGAAAGACGGGCAGGATATTCCGGCGCCTTATCCGCCAGGCCAACACGCTCCAGCAGGCTCATGGCTCTGGCCTCGGCTTCTGCCCGGGGCTGCTTCTTTACGAAGATGGGCGCAGCCGTGATGTTATCCAGAATTGTCATATTGCTGAACAGGTTGAAGTTCTGGAAAACCATGCCGATCCGCTCACGGATGTGGTCAATGTTCACCTTTTTCGCATTGATCTTTGTGCCCTCAAAGATGACATCGCCGGCTGTGGGAACCTCCAGCAGATTCAGGCAGCGGATGAAGGTGGATTTACCGGAGCCGGAGGGGCCGATCACAGAGACCACCTCACCCTTATGGATATCAATATCGATGCCTCGGAGAACCTCCAGCTTGCCAAAATGCTTCTGCAGGCCGCGCACCTCCAGCAATACCTCGTCGGATTTAACGTGTGACACTGGCGTTCATCCTCCTCTCGATGTAGGAAACCAGCTTGGACAGCGGGAATACCATAATGAAGTAAATAATGGCCGCAATAACATAGGGCTCCAGCGTACGGTAGGAGATGGAGACCACATCCTTGGCGCAGAACATGAGCTCACTGATGCCCACCAGAGAGACAATTGAGGTTTCCTTGATGATGGAGACGAATTCATTCATCAGGGCAGGCAGGATATTACGGAAGGCCTGGGGCAGTACAACCTTGCGGCTGGCCAGTCCGTGGGACATGCCCAGACTGCGGGCCGCCTCAACCTGACCGGCGTCCACAGCATTAATACCGCTTCGGACAATCTCCGCCACATAGGCCGAGCTGTTCAGCACAAGGACCAGAAGGCCCCAGAAGAAGCTGTTGAAGTCATCCATGATTGGCAGATTCACCTTGATGCCGAAGGCCGCCGCGCCAAAATAGACCACCATGACCTGAACCATCAGGGGGGTAGAACGGAAAATTTCAATATAAGCACTGATCAGCCACTTGAGCGGCTTGATCTTGGAGAGCTTGCCCAAGGCGAAGAGCGTTCCCAGTACAGTGCTCAGGAATACAGTTATCAGGGCCAGGACCAGTGCCATCCAGGCACCGCCCAGAAAGTGGCCCGCATATTTTATGAACAGGCTCCACATCCTGCTGAAGGAAAACAGATCCATAATTCACGCTCCTTAATTAAAAAATAAGGCGCGGCGCATCGGCGTACCGGGATGCACCGCGCCCCGTAAGCTGCGGATATTCAGTGTACGAAGCTCAGCTTATTCAGCGGTATCGTCAGCCAGTGCCAGCTGAATGGCAACTGCCTCATCATACCACTTCTGCATGGAGCCGTCATCGATGAACTTCTGGATGACCTCGTTCAGATAAGCAGTCAGATCATCGTTGCCCTTCATGGACGCAGCACAGTTAGCAGCCTCATCGCCCTCCAGCATGGGAACCACAAAAGCGGTCTCGAGATCTTCATTCTGGTAAGCGTAGGCATACGCGTTGTCATAGTCCATGATCGCAAGATCGATGTTACCGGCCTTCAGGTCCATTACAACATTGGGGACAGTTTCGAGGTAACGGCCGGAGCAGTCGGGCCAGGTTGTCTCGGCTACGGTCTGCTGATAGCTGCCCTTCTGAGCGCCGAGCATGGTATCGGCAGTGACAGAATCAACATCTGTGTACTTGGCGGCATCACCAACACGGCACAGGGACATCTGACCGTTGGAGAAATAGGACTGGGTAAAAGCGAAGGCCTCCTGACGCTCAGCGGTTGGGGTCAGGGCCGCAAAAGCGCAGTCATCAAGGCCTGCCTGAACACTGGGCAGAACGGAATCAAAGGCCATATCGTCAATGACACACTTGACACCCATCTCTTCAGCGATGGCATTGACCAGAGAAACCTCCAGACCTACCAGATTGCCATCAGCATCTTTAAATGCATAGGGAGCAAAGGTTGCCTCAGTCGCAATTTTCAGCTCACCGCGCTGCTGGATCGCAGCCACGGAATGATAGGCAGGGTCAGTAGAGCTTAGGGAGCTGTAATCGGTCTCTGCCGCAGATGCATCTCCGGAAGCTTCTGCTGCCGCGGAAGAAGCAGCGGAGCTACCACAGGCCGCCATGGACAGGACCAGGCAGAGTGCCAGCAGGATTGCAAGGAATTTCTTCATATTTTTTTCCTCCAGTATTTTTCCAAAGCTTTCATTTGGAAATGATAAACTGATTATAATAATCGAATTCGTCAATGTCAATAAGCAGCGGACAATTGTACGCAAAAATATTTTCAGCAGAAAAGTTGCTTCCGCAGGAAATTGCCTTTCTTGACTTTTTCAGGGGCACTTGTTATAATCAAAGCATAAATACATATTCACCGCATCCATCACCGGGTGGATGCAATTCGGTGTTCAAAACCAGGCTGCAGGTGTGTCGCGCGAAAAGCGGGCAAAAGGCATGGTTTTGAACATTTTTTGCTATAGGGAGGACTGCTATGGGCATCAAACGCAGACAGCTGTCAGCCATGGGAATCCATTATCTTTATTATCCACTGGATTATATGCTGGACGCACAGGCCGCAGCCGGCTACCGCACCATCGAGCTTGTGGGGCAGGCACCGCATTTTCTGCTGGATCATACGGGGTTTCAGCCTCCACTGCCTGTGCGCCGCATGGCAGAGGAACGTGGTCTTACCATTGGCTGTTTTACGCCGGAATGCGCTGTCTATCCTTACCTGATGTGCGCTCCGGATCCGGACTATCACCGGCGCAGCATGGAGTATTTCAAACGTGGCCTGGAAGCCGCGGAACAGCTGGGCGCAAAGATGCTGCTTACTAACTGTATCGGCGGCCTGCGGGATGAAGAATATGACCGCATCTACGACCGGGCCGTGAAAAGCCTTTCAGAGCTGGCTCCGGTGGCCGCTGACCACGGTGTTACCATTGCAGTAGAAACCGTACGCCCGGAGGAAAGCCCCTGCATCATCACACTGCCAGAGCTTCAGAGGCTGCTGCGGGATGTAGACCATCCCCATGTAAAGGCTGGACTTGATACCATTGCCATGGGTGTTGCAGGCGAAAGTCCGGAGGAATGGTTTTCTGCGCTGGGAAGTAACATCGTCCACACCCATTTTGTGGACGGCAGACCCTATGGACATCTGGTCTGGGGCGACGGACTCTTCCCGCTTGGCCGCTATCTGGGAGTTCTGGAAGCCAACGGCTATACGGGACTTATCAGTCAGGAGATCACGGATTTCCGCTATTTTGAGGACCCTGCCAGTGCGGATGTACGCAATTTTGCGGCCTTTCTGCCCTATCTGGAGGAGGATGAAGACCATGACTGATTATTTCTTTCCCACCCTGCAGCGGCGGCAGATCGCAGGCATGAACATCCACTACGCAGGCTACTCCCTGGATTATTTTCTGGATAGCCAGCAGCGTCTGGGCTTTACCACCATTGAGCTCTGGGCCGGTGTACCTCACGTCTGGATCGACCATATGGACTTTTACGGAGCCCGGGAAATTCGCAGCAAGCTCCGGGTGCGAGGGCTGGAGCTTTGCTGCCTGACGCCTGAAAACTGTCTCTATCCCTACCAGGTGGCCGCAAAGGAACCGGAGCATATTGCACGCAGCTACGGCTATTTTCTGAACGGACTTCGCATGGCGGCAGAGCTGGGCAGTCCTCTGATGGAGATCAATTCCGGTTGGGGCTACCTGAACGAGCCCCGTGAGGAGGGACTCAAACGGTCAGCGGATATGCTTGCCCGACTCGCCTACGAGGCCGGAAAGCTGGGTGTTACGCTTGTGATGGAATCCCTGCGTCCCGAAGAAAGCCGTCTGGTCACTACACTTGAACAAACCCGTGAGATGCTGGCTCTGGTAGCCAGCCCCCACTTAAAGCCCATGGCGGACCTGTGTGCCGTCAGTGTGGCCGGGGAAACGCTGGAGGACTGGTTTCAGGCCTTCGGCAGTGACCTGATGCACATGCACTTTATCGACTGCGATCCCTATGGCCATTACATCTGGGGTGACGGCAACCGGCACCTTGGTCACGAGCTTGAAACTCTGAACCGCTGGGGCTATCGCGGCTGTCTGGGACAGGAGATCACAGACGGAAAATATATGGCAGACCCGGCTGCTGCCGATCTGCGCAACATGAAAAATTTTGCGCGCTATCTGCGCGACTGACAGGAGGATCATTGACATGAATGCAAATGAAGCGATCCGGCAGGTTCTTTCTGCCTGTGGGCAGGTCAGGCAGGTCTATTGGGCGGCCTGCGGCGGCAGTCTGGTCGACCTCTATCCCGGTCACTGCCTGCTTATGAGTGAATCTGCTTTGGTGGAATCCGGCCTTTATACTGCAAGGGAATTCCTGCTGACACCGCCAAAAAAGCTTGGCAAGGAAGCGCTGGTCATCCTCTGCTCCCATTCCGGTGGCACAAAGGAAACCCTGAACGCGGCTGAGCTGGCACTTTCGCGTGGTGCCCAGGTGATCATGATGACCAACCGGCCCGGCAGTCCCGCAGATTCGGACCACTGGATCAGCTGGGTTTATCCCTGGGATTGTGCGCTGCACACCCGGGACATCCCCTCCGGTATCACCCTGTCCCTGGCAGCGGAGCTTCTTAAGCAGCAGGAGGGGTATGCCGACTTCGAGGCCCTGACAGAGGGCATCCGCCTCATGGATGACATTGTGGAAAAGGCAAGGGAAAAGGTCCGCCGTGAGCTCTGTACGCCCTTTGCCGAGCTCTGCCGTAAGCATCCCTTCCTCTACATTCTGGGCAGTGGTCCCTCCTTCTCTCAGACCTACGGCTTTGCCATCTGCAGTCTTATGGAGATGCAGTGGCAGCACTGTGCCTATATCCACAGCGGTGAATACTTCCACGGCCCCTTTGAGGTCACAGAGCCCGGAGTCTTCTATTTTCTGCAGAAGAGCTCCGGACGTTGCCGCCCCATGGATGAGCGGGCCGAGGATTTCCTGAAATCCCATACGGACCAGCTCATGGTGCTGGACGCCCTGGACTATGGAATGGATGCCATTGCTCCCGCTGTACGGGAGTATCTGGATCCTGTACTCTTTTACGCCATGAACTGTGAGCTGCGTTCAGCCAGAGGTGCCCTCTTTGACCATGATGTGGATTACCGCCGTTACATGGGCAAGGTTCCCTATTGATGGAGGCAGTTATGGAATATCCAGTAGCAGTTGTGGGCTTTGGTGACAATGTAGTTGACAAATACCACAGCGAAAAGATCATGTACCCGGGTGGTAATGCAGCTAATTTTGCCGTCTACGCCCGCCGTTTCGGTGCCCGCCGCAGTGCCTATATGGGAATCTTCGGTTCAGACGCTGCCGGTGAACATGTGATTGCCTCTCTGGAGGCCGAGGGTGTTGAACTCAGCAAATGCCGTCAGCTGGTTGGTGAAAACGGCTGGTCCCGCAATGCCGTGGTGAACGGCGACAGAGTCTTTATGGACTGCAATGAGGGTGGCATCCGTGGTGACACCCGCTATGCCTTGGATCGTTTTGACCTGGGTTACCTGAAGGAATTTGATCTGGTCCACAGCGGCAGCTACTGTTTTACTGAGCGGGAGCTTCCCAAGCTGAAAAGGGCCGGAATTCCTGTCAGCTTTGATTTTTCCGATGATTCTCCGGATGCGTATTTTAACCAGGTGGCCCCCTGGGTGACCTATGCCTTTCTCTCCTGCGGAGATATGCCAGAGGAGGCTGTATGCAGCCGTCTGCAGCAGATTGGCCTTCTGGGCCCGGAGATTGTCTGCGCCTCCAGGGGCGCGGAGGGTTCCATTGTATGGGACGGAAGGCGCTTCTATTTCCAGCAAGCTCTGCCGGTCCCAGTCATGGCTGATACCATGGGTGCCGGGGACAGCCTGATCACAGCCTTTATGGTGGGATATCTTTCTGCCCGTAAGGCCGGGACCGATATTGAAGCAGCTATTCAGGATTCTCTTCAGACCGCAGCGGGCTTCGCCTCCAAAGTCTGTGGAATTCACGGAGCATGGGGACATGGGGTGCGCTATGAGGACTGACGGAAGGGCGCGTCTGGCAGCGGCCGGCTTCTGCTGCGCAGACATTTACCAGAATCTGCACACCTGGTACCCCACCGGCAATGGCATTGACTGGGGCATCCATTTAAGCCGCATGGGCTATGCTGTCAGTGCGATCAGCGTAGTTGGATGTGACGATTACGGTAATGGGATGCTGGAGGCCCTTAAGTCCGAAGGTTTGGACATCTCCCACCTGCGCCGCGAGCAGGGTGATACCTGTATCACCCGTATGGAGCTCCGGAACGGCACCGACCGGGTACATCTGAATTCTGTAGATGGCGTTATGGAGCACTACCGTATGACTGATGAGGAGATTGCTTTTGTGGGAAGGCACGACCTGATCCACACAGACCTCTTTGGCCGCTGTCTCGAGCATCTGCCTGTATGGCGGGACATGGGTGCAGAAACTCTTGTAGATTTTTCTGTTTATTCCGCAGATCCGGACTACCGCTGCAGGGAAATCTTCCCTTATGTCGACTATGTCTTCTTTTCAGCAGATGGGTTCACAGGAGACCTGCGTGCCTGGATGCAGGAGATTTCCGGCTACGGTCCGAAGCTGGTTACAGCTACCATGGGCACAGAGGGCAGCCTGACCTGTAACGAGCAGGAATTTTACTTCTGCCCGGCCGTGCCTGCCGAAAAGCTTGTGAACACTGTCGGCGCCGGTGACAGCTATATCGCAGGCTTTACTGACGGGCTGCTCCGGGGACTCCCCATACGGGAGTGCATGGAAGCAGGTGCCCGGCTGGCCTCTCGGGTCGTTGGCTGTTTCCGGCCCTACTGACCAGACAATATGAAAGCAAAGGAGAAAACACAGATGGTAATTGACATGCATGTACATCCCATCTTTTATAAGGATATCTGTGAAGACCCAAAGGCGCTGGAATTCCGCAAGGACAGCTTCGGTGTCTGGAAACAGGGCCCCATGAGCTGGGAGGAGGCCTTTGCGGAAATGGACTTTGGCGGCATCGATCAGGAGGTACTTCTGCCTCTGGACCTGACCACCACGGCAGGGGGCTGCGTTGTCACAAATGAGGAAGCTGCTCAATTACAGCAAGCGCACCCAGACCGGATCATCGCCTTTGCCAGCGTGGATCCCCATCGCTCTGATGCCGAGGCTGTACTGGAGCATGCATTTGGTACGCTGAACCTGACGGGCCTGAAGCTGAACCCCTCTAAGCAGAAATTCTACCCCACGGATCCCTGTATGGAGCCGATCTACCGGATCTGTGAAAAGTATGACCGGCCGATCCTCTTCCACGCTGGCTGTTCCTGGGAGCCGGATACGCCGGCAAAATATTCCCATCCCCTCGCCTTTGAGGAGGTTCTGATTGGGCACCCGAAGCTGAGGATCTGCCTTGCACACTTTGCCTGGCCCTGGGTTCGTGAAATGGTCATGCTGATGATCAAGTATCCCAACGTCTATACCGATACATCGGTACTTTACCTGGATTCTCCAGAGGAATCCATGCGGAGGCTTTTTACAGTAGATATGGGTGAACACTGGTATGAGCGTGGCTTCGGCCATCAGGTCATGTTTGCTTCCAACACACCGCGCTTCCGTGCCTTCAAGCTGAAGCGGGCACTGGATGCCATTCCCATGCGACCAGAAGCGCGTGAGGCTCTGTATGGCGGTAACGCGATGCGCTTTTTATACGGGGAGGACTGAAGATGGTTGTACTGAAGGAGCTGCATCGGCTCAGCACCAAGGCCGAGCAATATATCAATATTACGGAGGAAGTACTTTCCCTGGTCAGGGAAAGTGGTGTGCGCAACGGCATGGCCGCTGTGATCACAGCCCACACCACCACGGGCATTATTGTCAATGAAGCCCTTCCCTGCGTAGAAACGGATATCAGTGATACGCTGGAGCGGCTGGTCCCGCTGGACCTTCCCTACGCACACGCCCACTTCCTGCCGGATTACGGTGCCACCGGTAACAACTCGCAGGGACACCTGAAAAGTATGCTGGCCGGCAACCATTGCGTCTTTCCTGTGATCGATGGTGAACTTGTCCGGGGTGGCGCCCAGGAGATTTACCTTGCGGAATTTGACGGACCTCAGGCACGTCGGGTTTATGTGGAGATCATGGGCGAAGCCTGACAAGGCGAACATCCCCGAAAGGAGGAAACGAAATGAGCTTTCTGACGGAACTCTTTGGAACAGAGCAGCCCATGATTGGTCTGGTGCATCTGCATCCTCTGCCCGGAGATCCCTTTTATTGCGGGGAAGGTATGGCGCAGGTCATCGGGGCAGCACGCCGGGACCTCAAGGCCCTTCAGGACGGCGGTATGGACGGTGTCCTTTTTACGAATGAATTCAGCCTGCCCTACCAGCAGAAGGTCTCCCCCGTGACGCTGGCCGCAATGGGCATGGTGATCGGTGCCCTTCGCGGGGAGATCTCAGTGCCCTTCGGTGCAGAGGCCATCTTCGATGGTGACGCGACCATGGAACTATGTGCCGGTGTGGAAGCAGATTTCACCCGCTGCATGTTTACCGGGGTATGGGCCGGGGATTTGGGCCTTATCAACCGGGATATTGCGACCACCCTGCGGCGAAAGTACGCCCTGCGGCTGGATGCGCTGAAGCTCTTTTATTTTGTCACCAGTGAAGGTGATGCCTGTCTCGGAAATCGGACCCCACCGGAGATTGCCAGATCGCTTATCGCAAACTGCCGCCCGGACGCGCTGGTTGTAGGTGGAACTGCCCCAGGCGTCAGTCCCGGCAGCAGCCTGATTCAGGAGGTTGCCGCCCTATCCGGCCAGGTACCTGTTGTCTGTGGTACCGGGCTCCGTATGGACAACCTGTCTGAGCTTCTGCCACGCTGTTCCGGCGCCTTTGTGGGTACAGCCCTGAAGGTGGACGGAAAGCTTGAAAATCCGGTGGACCCGGAGCGTGTACGTGCCTTTATGGATAAGGTTCGTTCCCTGAGGACTGGGCTATGAGCTACTATCTTGGCATTGATATTGGCACTTCTGCAAGTAAAGGCGTCCTGCTGGACGAACAGCTCCGTCTTCTTGCCACAGCAGAACTGACCCATGAAACTGAAAATCCGCAGCCCGGCTGGTTTTCCCATGATGCCGACCGGGTCTGGTGGGGGGATTTCTGCAGGCTGACCCGGCTTCTGCCCGAGCGCGCAGGGATCGCGTCGGCTGAAATCGCCTGCGTCGGGCTGTCTGCCCTGGGCTGCGATTGTGTTCCGGTGGACTGTCAGGGTAAAGCGCTGGCGAAGGCAATCCTCTACGGCATCGACAGCCGAACAACAGAGGAGCTGGACCTGATCCGGGAGCTTTACGGTGAACAGGTGACCGAACGCTTTGGACACATTCCCTGCAGCTCGGATGTGGCGCCCAAAATTCTCTGGTTTCGCAGACATATGCCGGAGGTCTGGAAAAGTGCCTGTAAATTTCTCACAGCCTCCTCTTACCTCTGTGCAAGACTAACGGGACAATTTGTCATGGATCCCTATCTGGCAGAGGATTTTCGCCCGCTGTATCAGCCGGGCGATCACATGGCGGATCCATCAGGCTGCGCGCCATACTGCCGTCCTGATCAGTTGCCGGAGCTTCTGCCGGCTACCGCAGTCGCCGGCTATGTGTCCCATACCGCTGCAGAAGAGACCGGACTGCCCGAGGGAACGCCTGTCCTGACCGGTACAGGCGATTCCGGCGCTGAGGCGATCTCCGCCGGCGTCAGTTGCCCCGGGGATCTGCTGATCCAGCTTGGTTCCACAGCCTATATGATCCTGCTGGCCGACCATATGATTGAGGAACCACGCCTCTGGCCCGGCAGCTATATTCTGCCGGAGGTAACCGCAATCTGTGCAGGAACCAATACAGCCGGTACCCTGACCGCCTGGCTGGCGGATACCTTTTATAAGGATCAGCCGGACCGGACGCATGCCTGGGACGCAATGGGCAGCGAAGCGTCTGTGGTCCCTGCCGGCAGTGAGGGCTTGATCTGTCTGCCCTATTTTGCCGGTGAAAGAACTCCACTGAACGATCCCGATGCCCGTGGGGTATTTTTCGGTCTGAATCCCGGTCACGGCCGCGGTCATATGGTTCGGGCCGCGCTGGAAGGGATCTGCTGTTCCATTCGGGCAAATCTTGAGCTAATGGAGCGCCATGGATTACCCATACACAGGGTCCGTGTTACAGGAGGCGGCACAAAAAATCCCGTCTGGCTGCAATGTCTGGCAGATGTTCTGGGGCGGGAGCTGGAGCTTCCTGCAGTGACTCTGGGTGCCGCCTACGGTGATGCCCTGATGGCAGCTATGACTGCAGGTGTCCTCTCCGGACCAGAGGAGCTCTCTGCCCGGATCGCACCGGCTGAGATCATCGCTCCTGACCCGACGCGCCATGCTCTTTATGACGGGCTCTATTCCCGGTTCAAACGCCTTTACAGTGCAACCGCAGACCTGATGCATCTATGTGCGGCTCCTGACAAAGAAACAATGGATTGAAAATGCCCGGACCAAAAGTCCGGGCATTTTAGTGCTTATTACATATTCATACCGTTCTGAGCAGCGACCAGGTTGGTGGCGCCGAACATCTCGCGGAGGGTGTTCTTCTGAATCTTGCCGGTTGCGTTACGGGGCACCTTACAGAAGACAACCTTCTTAGGCCGCTTGTAACGAGGCAGGGCCTTACAGTACTCGTTGACCTCCTCCTCGGTCAGGGTGAAGCCTTCCTTCACCTCGATGGCGGCCAGCGTGATCTCGCCGAGGCGCTCATCCGCGATGCCGATAACGGCAACATCTGAAACCGCGTTATTGGCGGAGAGGAAGGACTCGATCTGCACGGGGTAGATATTCTCGCCACCGGAAATGATGACGTCCTTCTTACGGTCAACCAGGAAGTAGAAGCCGTCTTCATCCTGCATGGCCATATCGCCGGTCTTCAGCCAGCCGTCCTCGGTGAGGACCTCAGCAGTGGCCACAGGATCATTATAATAACAGGTCATGACGCCGGGACCCTTGACGCAAAGCTCACCGACCTCGCCCCGCTCAACCTCGGTCTCGCCGTCCTCACGGATGATCTTGCACTGCCAGTTATAGCCGGGAACACCGATGGCGCCGACCTTGTGGATATTTTCAAGGCCAAGATGGACACAGCCCGGGCCGGTGGACTCGGAAAGACCGTAGTTGGTATCGTATTTGTGGTTGGGGAAGTATTCCAGCCAGTGCTTAATGAGAGAAGGCGGAACCGGCTGGGCACCGATGTGCATAAGCCACCACTGGTCGGTCTCGTAATCGCTGAGCTTGATGCGGCCGCTATCCAGCGCCTCCAGAATATCCTGCGCCCAGGGCACCAGCAGCCAGACGGTGGTGCAGCGCTCGGAGGAAACCGTGCCGAGGATCGCTTCCGGGGTATTGCCCTTGAGCAGGACTGCCTTTGAGCCGGAGATCAGGTTGCCCATCCAGTGGAACTTGGCGCCGGTATGATAAAGCGGCGGAATGCAAAGGAAGCAGTCGTTCTTCTGAATGTTATGGTGCTTCTGCTCCATGCGGGCTGCCTGCAGCAGTGATTCATGATTATGGAGGATCGCCTTGGGGAAGCCGGTGGTACCTGAGGAGAAATAGATTGCAGCGTCGTCCTCGTCCTCGATTTTTACAAGGGGCGCAACGGAAGAGAAGTTAACTACCTGCTCGTCATAGTCCTCTGCCCAGGTGGGGCAGGCACCGGTACCGACATACATGAGCAGACGATTCTCACCAATGCTGTCGATGACATCCTCAATGCGGCCGATGAACTCAGGCCCGAAGAGCAGGACGTCGGTATCGGAGAGCTTCAGACAATATTCGATCTCATCCGCGGAGAAGCGGAAGTTCATGGGCACAGCCACTGCACCGGTCTTCAGAATTCCGAAGTAGATGGGCAGGTATTCGAGGCAGTTCATCAGCAGAATCGCGACCTTATTGCCGACCCCGATACCGCGGCTTATGAGCATGTTTGCCACGCGGTTTGCCTTTTCATCAAAGACGGACCAAGTGATCTCGCGGCGGTAGGCAGTGGTGGTTGTGGTGGAGGGCATGATCAGGTCATAGTCCTTCCAGGTGACACGGCGCTTCTCCTGAAGCTGGGGGTTGACCTCAACAAGTGCAACATCCTGGCCATAGAGCTTGGCATTACGTTCCAACAGATCAGTTACGGGCATTGATATGCATTCCTTTCAATATCAGATCGGGTGCGGGCTTTAACACTACACCCTTTTAACTGTTTAGCATGTAAAAGTAAGTATACACTTTTTTGGTATTTCTGTCAAGGGGCGAACACCACAAGTTCCGATGATATTCACACCCTTGCAATCCCTGCATTTCTGTTTTACAATAAGTCCTGCAGGGTACACACCCCTGCAGGAACCAGAAATCCCGAAAGGAGCATTTTTATGAAGATCATCGCAACCGAGCACGCCCCCGCTGCCATTGGCCCCTATTCCCAGGGTATGGTTGTCGGCGAGCTTGTTTTTACTTCCGGCCAGATCCCCATCAATCCCGCCAGCGGCGCCATTGAAGCCGAAGGCATTGAGGCACAGGCCGCACAGTCCATCCGCAATGTCGCAGCCGTACTGGAGGCCGCGGGGTCTGACCTTTCCAAGGTTATAAAGACCACCTGTTTTCTGGCAAACATGGGCGACTTTGCCGCCTTTAACGCCGTTTATGAGGAGCTCTTCCCCGGTAAGCCTGCCAGAAGCTGTGTCGAGGTCGCTGCCCTGCCCAAGGGTGCCCTCTGCGAGGTTGAGGCCATTGCCGAGCTGTAATCAGCAGCCTCCGGCCCGAATTAAAAGCTTACGCACCGCAGTCCTGCCCGGACTGCGGCGCTTTTTCTGTTTATCGTGCGATCCGTCAGACCGGCAAGCCTTCGGCATTCAGATATTCCATAATCTGTGGGTACGTCTGCTCATAGCCGGCAAAATGAATGGCATGGAGACCGAATTCCTTCGCCGCAGCGATATTGGAGACATTATCATCAATGAAGAGGCAATCCTCCGGGGTCAGGTCATAGCGGTCACAGATGATCTGATAGATCTCCCGCTCCGGCTTAATATGCTTTACATGACTGGAGAAGACACCGCCGTCCAGCTCCGGCAGAAAATCAAGGCAATCCCGGTTCTTTTCGATCAGCCAGTCAGAATAGTTGGACAGGAAGAGCACCCGGTAGCCCGCCGCCTTCAGTCTTCTGATCCACGGAATGGCATAGTCTGCCTTATGGCAGGCCCGGCCGCAGCCATCCAGGGCCTGCAGGATCTCTGCACGGTGCTCCGGATGTACGGCACAGAAGCGGTCCATGACCTCCGCAAGGGACAGGGCCCCACGGTCCAGCTCATTCCATATTCCTCTGCGCCAGATGGCATCCGTACAAATATCCGCTGTTTCATAATCCATATCCTGCAGGATGTATTCCCACCAGTTAAAGCGCATCAGCACATTGCCGATATCAAAGATCACTGTTCTGATCATCCGTTTTCCTCCTCAGATTTTCGATAAAAGGATATGTGCGCGGGCATATCTCCCGGCTTCAGCCCAGTCCAAGATAGGCCCGGAGGCCGGGAAGCTCCCGCTTCGCATCGGCATAGCCCATCCAGTAAAGGGCACCGAGCTTTTCCATATCCGGCTCCAGCCGGCCTACCTCCACATGCTCGGACGGTGCAATGGTAAAGATCCTTCCGGACTGCTCCAGCTCCAGCAGTTCATCACACTGGACATTATAATCACGGGAACTGCTGTCAACCTTTCCGGCGAATTCCGGATAATCCCGGTAAACGCGCTCGGCGGTATGGCTTCTTTTTTCATGCTTCCGGTAGCTACGCTCCCGGGTCCGGATCACAACCACCTTTTCAAAGCCCTGGTCAAGTGCCCAACGGTAGGGAATTTTGCAGCAGCTGCCACCGTCCAGACAGGGAATCCCGTCCACATCGACCATAGGTGAGATATAAGGCATGGAGGCCGACGCTTTGATGGCAGCCATGATGTCTCCGCAGACGCCCTTTTCAAAATACATGGGCTCTCCTGTCAGACAGGAACAGGCAACCGCAAGATAGCGCTGCTCCGGCCGGTAGAAGCGCTGCTCATCCAGTGGCTCGACCGCGTTCATGGTTTTCAGCAGGAAATCCAGATTCAGGGGGGAATGAGCCTCGTGGAGGGCCTTCAGGCCCACATATTCACTGTCGTGCCGGTAGGTCAGATTGGTCCGGGCAGACCGTCCGATCTGGCCGGCCACATAGTTCAGGCCATTGAGCGCGCCGGCCGAGACACCGATCACTGTCTGGAAATTCAGGTCCTCCTGCATGAAGGCATCCAGTACCCCTTCCCCGTAAACGCCCCGGAAGGCACCGCCCTCCAGGCAGAGGCAGCCGGGTACCAGAACCTCACTTGCGTGACCACGGGGAATGCCGTCCACGCCGGAATATACTTTAGACATAAGCAGTTCCTTTCTTTGCTTTTAGATTATACCCCCGCCTCTCCGACGGTCACCGTAATGCTTTCCCCGTCACAGGTAGTCACCACCGTGCCCTCCGAGGTGCGAAAGACCGCAGTGCCCAGCTTTTCAAGGCAGCTGAGGGTTTTATCATCCGCAGGCTCAGCATCAGAGTCCGTTATCACAGCATAAAGGGGCGAAGCTGCCTTCAGGAAGGACTTCAGCTGCTTTTCGTATACGCCGTGATGTGGGAGCTTGATCCAGTCACACTGCCAGTCGGTGCCGGAAGCCAGCAGTTCCTCCAGCCGGTCCCCCTCCACATCACCGCAGAAAAGGAAGCTCCTGCTGCCGTATTGCAGACGGGTTACAAGAGACAGCTCGTTATCATATTCCTTCTGTTTCAGATAGGCCTCCGGTTCCTCTGCCGGCCATATCGTCAGAGTCGCGGAGCCCAGAGTCAGCTGTGTTTCGGTGTTCAGTGCGCAGGCATCCGGGTGACCTGCAATGGACGCCATGAAGGCGTCATATTCCTCCCGCTCTCCTTCATAATCGGGGTAAAGGACCGTTCCGATCTCCAGATCCTGTACTATGGCGGCGGCACTGCCAACATGGTCCTTATCGAAATGCGTGATCAGCAGGATATCCAGGCTGCTGATGCCCCGGCTGTTAAGCTCAGACAGCAGCAGGGCTTCATCCTCTGCCTCTCCGGTATCAATGAGCATGGCATGACCGTCAGCCTGCAGCAGGAGGCTGTCCGCCTTTCCCACAGAAAAGGCTGTGATCGTCAGCCCCTCAGGTGCCGTAGCGTACCCGGTGACAGAATTTTCGAAAACCACCCGTGAATCGGCAGAGTTCATATTATCGGCAGTATTTGTACAGGCCGCAAACAGGAGCAGCAGCAGTCCTGCGATCATCAGAAGTAATTTCTTCAAGGGGACCTCGTTTCCAACCGGCCAGCCGGTCTTTCATCGTACTGAGAACAGTATAGCAGTAGGCTGTGAACTGCCTGTGAACATCTTCAAAAAAGCAGGCCCGGACACAGCCTGAGCCTGCCTGGATTCAGGGAGCATCCTGTCAGCTGACGGAAACCTCACCTGCAAGTACCCGCTTATAATCCTCGTAATTCTTTTTGAGAAGCTCAGGTGTCGGCAGCTCATAGGGACATTTATGGGTGCAGGCCCGGCAATTGGTGCAGCTTTCAATCTTTTTCATCTCTGCTTGCATGCCTTCACTGAGCCAGCCGGCAGAGGGTGCCCGCCGCAGCATCAGGGACATTCTGGCACACTGATTGATCATAATTCCCTGAGGACATGGCATACAATAGCCGCAGCCACGGCAGAATTCGCCCATAAGTTCCTTCTGCTCAGCGGCGATGAAGGCCTGCATCTCCTCTGTCATGGCTGGGGTGGCATCCATATAGCTGAGCCATTCCTCCAGCTCCTGTTCCCGCTGAACACCCCAGATCGGCAGCACATTATCATACTGGGACATATAGGCCATGCAGGCCTTCGAGTTAGTCAGCAGGCCGCCGGCAAGGCCCTTCATAGCAATAAAGCCCACATTTCTTTCGCGGCAGATTCTGACCAGCTCAAGCTCCTTTTCGGCTGCCAGATAGCTGAATGGGTACTGGATCGTCTCATAAAGACCGGATTCGGCACCGTCAATGGCAATCTGTATCTTATGTGCAGTCATACCGATATGGCGGATCTTGCCCTGGGCCTTTGCCTCCTGCATGCATTCATACATGCCGGTGCCGTCTCCGGGGCGATAGACCTGCCCCACGCAATGGAACTGGTAGATATCGATATAGTCGGTCTTCAGCAGGGTCAGGGATTCCTCCAGCTGCTTCCGGAATTCCTCCGGCGTACGGGCCATGGTCTTGGTCGCAAGGTAAATCTGATCGCGCATACCTTCAAAGGCAAGGCCGACCTTATATTCACTGTCAGAATAGGCACGGGCCGTATCAAAAAAGCGCATGCCGCCATCATAGGCACGGCGCAAAAGGGCAACGGCAGCTTCGGTACTGATGCGCTGGATGGGCAGCGCGCCAAAGGCATTCTGGGGAACTGTGATCCCGGTAGAACCAAGGGTGATCATTTTCATAATAAGACACTCCTTTCAATGTCCGGTTTCGTAAATCATTTAAGCTTTTATATATGGTAACACAATTCACAGCGCTTTTACAACAATATTTCGGATGACCCGAAGCGGGATATCACGTGACAGAAACAGGGAGCGGCAATTTTGCCGCTCCCTTAAAGTGCCTGCAGGGTTTATTCAGTCTCCTCCCACTGTGCGTACAGCGTCAGGTCATTATAAATGGTGGTCGTATCGAAATCGTAGAGCTCTGCATAATTTTCATCGGTATACCAGCCCTCGAAGGTATAGCCCTCCCGGCTTGGATCCTCGGGTTCTTCCACAAGGTCCCCATATTTTAACTGCTGGGATGCTACATCTGTGCCACCATTGGAATCAAATTCCACGGTATAGCCGTTATGACTGACACCGAAGATGATCACGGCTATGATGGCGATGACGCCAACAGCAATGATCTTATCCAGCGTTTTGACCGAGATCCTTACATAACGGTAAAGGCCACGGAACTGTCGCTGCTGCGGTTCCGTCTGCTCCGATTCAGGAGACTGATTTTTGCTGTTGTCATCCATGAATTACTTACGGACCAGATATTTACGCATATCGATCGCGCAGGAAACCAGAATGACAAGGCCCTTTACGATGTAAAGGATGTTCTGGTCGACAGACAGGAAGTTCAGGCCGGTGAAGATCAGCTGCAGTAGGAGAACGCCGACAACAATGCCGGAGATCTTACCAATGCCGCCGACGAAGGAGACACCGCCGATGACGCAGGCAGCAATGGCGTCAGCCTCATAGTTGAAGCCGGTGGAGCCGTTGATGGATGCGATACGGGCGCCCTCAAAGAAACCGGTCAGTGCGTACATAACGCCTGCAATGATGAAGACAGTGATGATGGTACGGGAAACGTTAACGCCGGAGACATTGGCAGCCTCTTCATTGGAACCGACTGCAAACATGTTCTTGCCAAGGATGGTCTTGTTCCAGACAATCCACATAATGGCTGTCAGGATCACAGCGTACAGGACATACATGGGAACTGCGGTACCGCTGACAGTGAAGAGCGTACCTGCAACCAGGCTGCGGTAGCCCTCAGTCAGGGAGGACAGGGTCTGGCCGTTGTTCTCGCCCATCTTGAGGTAGAGCAGGATGACGCCGTAAAGGATCAGCTGGGTGGACAGGGTGACAATGTAGGGATGCAGCTTGAACTTTGCCATACAGAAGCCGTTGACAAAGCCGATCAGTGCACCGACTGCCAGGACGATGAGGATGACCACACCGATGGGCAGCGGATCCATGCCGACAAAGACCTTATTGGCGGTGGTCAGCAGGGAGCCTGAGATAACGGCAGCCAAACCGACAGCACGGCCGGCGGAAATATCGGTACCGGCAAGTACGATACAGCCTGCGACACCCAGCGCGATGGGCATTCTGGAGGCAGTCAGGGAAACGATGTTGATAATGGACGCGGGTGCAAGGAACGCGGGAACGCGGATTGCAACCACAATGACGAACAGGACGATGATAATGTACATTGCGTTATTAAACAGGATGTCTCCTACGTAATGACGCTTTTCGTTGGGCTTGAGCTGTTTAAAGAATTCCCACTTTGCAGCGAGTTTGCTCTGCTTTTTTGCATTGGTATTATCAGCCACGGTTATTTCCTCCTCTTATACATACTTGGTGGCAAGGGTCATGATTTCCTCCTGGGTTGCGGTAGCCGCATTCACCTCGCCTGCCAGACGACCGCCGGACATGACCAGAATGCGATCACAGACGCCCAGCAGCTCGGGCATTTCGGAAGAAACCATCAGGACGGTCTTGCCCTGTTTTGCCAGATCAATGATCAGCTGATAGATCTCGTATTTTGCACCGACGTCAATACCACGGGTCGGCTCGTCCAGCAGCAGGATCTCAGGATCTGTCAGCAGCCAGCGGCCGAGAATGACCTTCTGCTGATTACCACCTGACAGGCTACGGATCTGGGTAGTCTGGTTGGGTGTCTTGATGCGCATGGCACCAATGGACCAGTCAGTGCTCTTTTCCATCAGCTTCTTGCTGAGGAGACCGTTCTTCTTATATTTTTTCAGGCTGGAAATAACCGTATTCTCGGTAATGCTTCTGATGCCGAAGATGCCGGTTGCACGACGTTCCTCGGTCAGCAGCGCAAAACCATTCTTTACAGATTCCTTCGCAGTCTTATTACCAATCTCTCTGCCATGCAGGGAAATCTTTCCGGACTTTTTGGTGGCGACACCAAAGATAGTCTCCAGTGTCTCTGTGCGTCCGGAGCCGTCCAGACCGGAGAGGCCGAGGATCTCGCCGCGGTGTGCCTGGAAGGTGACATCGGAAAGCAGAGAATACTCACCGGTCAGCCCTTCAACAGCCAGGGAAACCTCGTCAGAAACAACGTTCTCCTTGGGCGGGAAACGGTTTGTGAGCTCACGGCCGACCATCAGCTTGATAATACGATCCATATTCATCTCGGCAGCGGGTTCAGTCGCAACCCAGGTGCCGTCACGCATGACGGTGATATCATCGGAAATGCGGAGGATCTCGTCCATCTTATGGGAGATATAGACGATGCCGCAGCCACGGTCACGGAGCTTGTTGATGATCTTGAAGAGGTGCTCAACCTCCTGCTCATTCAGAGAGGAAGTGGGCTCGTCGAATACGATGACCTTGGAGTTATAGGAAACCGCCTTGGCGATCTCAACCATCTGACGAAGAGAGACCGGCATAGTGCTCATGATCGTCTTGGGGTCAACCTCGATCTCGACCTCCTTGAGGATATCAAGGGTGTCATCGTACATTTTCTTTTCGTTGACAAAGCCGCCCTTTGTGGGATAACGACCCAGCCAGATGTTATCCATTACACTGCGCTTCAGAGCCTGATTCAGCTCCTGATGCACCATGGCAACGCCTGACTCCAGGGCTTCCTTGGAATTTTTAAAGTTAATTTCCTTACCTTCCAGGTAAATATTGCCTGTATCTCTTGCGTAAACACCGAATAGGCATTTCATCAGAGTGGACTTACCTGCGCCATTCTCGCCCATGAGGGCGTGAACAGAACCTGCACGGACGGTAAGGGATACATTATCCAGCGCCTTAACGCCGGGGAACGTTTTTGTGATGTTCTCCATTCGCAGAAGAACTTCTTCCCGATTCTCCAAACGGATCCCTCCTGTACCTTGATTCAAACAGAGCAGCCGCACATAAGTCTATGTGCGGCTGCCGGTTAAGCATTAATTATTCGCCGGTATAAACCGCATAGGGGATGTTAACACGCCAGGTGCCGACAACCTCGGAGGCATCAATGCCGTCGAACTTGTCCTTGCCGCCAAGCAGGTTCTGAGCGATCGCGACGATGGTGTTAGCCATGCCTTCTGCATCCTGCTTGATGGTACCGGTCATGTAGCCGTTTGCAATTGCTTCCTTTGCAGCATCGGTAGCATCGACGCCGAAGACAGGGATGGTGGTGGTGCCTTCGCCGTTGTTATAGCCAGCGTTCTGCAGAGCGGAGATTGCGCCCATAGCCATCTCGTCGTTGTTTGCGATAACCAGCTCGATCATATTGCCGTTCGCCTCGGAGTACTGAGACAGAGCGGTCTGCATGTAGTCGGTAGCTGCCTGAGCGGACCATGCGCCGTTCTGGTCAACCAGATACTTGTTGGTGTTGGAAGCGTCATAGAATTCCAGTGCGGGCTTGCCGGCTGCGGTCAGCTTGGCATCCGCGTTCTCCTGGCCGTACTTGGTACGGGCAATTGCTTCCATGTTGGCCTCATCGCCCTTGAACATGATATAGGAGATGGTGCCGTCGCCGTTGAGGTCAACTGCGTCGTAGTTCTCGAGGAGATAATCACCAATGAGGTCGCCCTCCATGATGCCTGCCTGAGTATAGTCGGTGCCAACGTAAGCAGAGCCTGCAGTGACGCTATCGACGATTGCGGTAGCTGCTTCATCGGTATCAGCGATGGAACGGTTGTAGAAGACAACAGGGATACCGGCTGCGTTAGCCTTGTCGACGATCGCCTGCGCTGCATCAGCGGAGGAGGAGTCAACCAGGTTGACGATCAGCATGGAAGCACCCTTGGAGATAGCAGTGGTAACTGCATCGGTCTGGGTGGTCTGAGAACCATTTGCGTCGTAGTCGGTGTAGTTGATGCCAGCGCTCTCAAGAGCCTTGTCCATAGCGGAACGGACGCTGGAGAGGTAGGTATCGTTGTAGGTGTACCAGAATACAGCGACCTCACCGTCGGTGGAAGCTGCTGCGGTCTCAGCAGAGCCGGAAGCTGCTGCTGCGGTATCGGAGCTGGAGCCACAGGCTGCCATGGAGAGAACCATGCAGAGGGCCAGGACCAGTACCAGAAGCTTTTTAATGTTCATTGGTGCCAGATCTCCTTTGATTAGATGTATTTCGGAAATATTCCGTTGTTGAAATGATAGCATAATTCAGGGCAGAATACAACAATGTTTTTCCAACGGGATTGGCGTTTGTTTACATTTTATTTATAACTTTTGTTAGATAATGCTGTCAACAATCATTCATTTTTGCACGTTTTCGACAACATTTTATACAGATTCGGCATAATTACCAAAAAATAGAGAGACAGGCTCTGCCGGATGGCAGAGCCTGTAGACGATCTATTCTTTCGCAGGTCAGAGGGTTTCAATAAAGCGGTGGAATGCCTGTCTCCCCTCCTCCGTCCGCTTATAGACACCGGCATCCTCCAGTACGGCACTGAAGACCAGACCGACCTCCTGCTGCAGGATGCCGGTGATGTTATCTGCATTGAGCTCCGGATGTCTTGCGGCAAGCTCCTGCGCCCAGGTGGCGTGCGAGGCAGTCAACGGATCCGCGGCCAGATCCGCCCCTGACAGCATGGCCTGCTCCAGTGCCGCGAGCTCCTGCTTCAGTCTGGCCGGCAGGACTGCCAGGCCCATGACCTCAATGAGGCCGATATTTTCCTTCTTGATATGGTGCTTTTCCGCATGGGGATGGAAAATACCAAGCGGATATTCCGCGGTAGTCCGGTTGTTGCGAAGCACCAGATCCAGCACATAGACATCGCCGCGCCGGCGGGCAATCGGCGTAATGGTGGAGTGCTTTTCGCCGTCTGTCTCGTGCAGGATGCCCGCCTCCGGGTCATCATAGACACGCCATTTGTTCAGGATCTGCTCCGCGGCATCCGCCAGCAGGTCCCGGTCACGGCTCTCCAGGCGGATCACGGACATGGGCCAGCGGACGATTCCCGCCCTTACCGCGGGATAATCTGTCAGGGTAAAGGTCTCCTCCATCTGCGCACGCTCCATGGCAAACTCATAGTTACCGCCCTGATAATGGTCATGGCTTAGGACACTGCCGCCCACAATGGGAAGATCCGCGTTGGAGCCGATGAAGTAATGCGGGAAGGTTGTGATGAAATCCAGCAGATTTCTGAAGCACTTCTTATCAATGTGCATGGGGACATGCTCCGCGTTCAGCACGATGCAGTGCTCATTATAATAGACATAGGGGCTGTACTGCAGGAAAAAGTCCGTGCCATCCAGCTGCAGTGGGATAATGCGGTGGTTCTGCCGGGCCGGATGGTTCAGTCTGCCGGCATAGCCCTCATTCTCGGCGCAGAGGGCACACTTGGGATAACCGGATGCCTTTGCCTTACCGGCGGCAGCAATGGCCTTGGGATCCTTTTCGGGCTTGGACAGGTTGATGGTAATGTCCAGTGTGCCGTACTCAGTGTCTACAGTCCACTTCATGTCTTTTTTGATACGGTCGCGACGGATGTAGTTGGTATCGCCGGACAGCTGATAGTACCAGCTTGTTGCCGCGTAAGGGCCATCCTGCTGGTACTGGCCATAGAAGGCAGCGGTAAACTCCGAGGGCTTGGGCATCAGAAGGCCCATAAGTTTGGTATCAAACAGGTCATAATAGGTAACAGAATTTCCGTCGATCACGCCATTTTCATAGGCATAATCGCAGAGCGGATTTAAAATATCCTGAATCTCGGGCAGCTCCCCTTCAACAGGCACAAGGCCGTCAAAGCCATCCATTCCCAGGGTTTCAAGCACACGATTGGCAGCCCAGACACGGTCTGAATCCTCGATCCAGCCCTGGCGATAAGCATATTCTACCAGCAGTGAGATTGCTCTTTCCATTATAATATTCCTCCTCAGTCGATCAGTGTGCAGCCGCCCACGGGACGGATGCTGGTAACACGGCAGGCGCCCTCGCCCAGCAGGGCATCCATGCCTTCACGGAAGCTCTCAAGCAGGGGCAGGGGGACATAGGCCTGAATGGTACCTGCAAAGCCACCGCCGTGGACACGTCTCGCACCTTCACCGTTCAAATAGCTGCCTGCCATAGCCAGCGCAACTGCCACAGGCTGTTCAGCCGGGTCACGGCCGGTGGTGATATTCTGCAGGAACATGTAGGAGGAATGTCCGGAGGAGCTGACCTGCCGCAGATAGGCAGCAAAGTTATCCTGCTCCAGTGCTGTCACCATCCGGTCTACACGGCGGCAGTCTGTAAAGTAGTGCAGGGCACGGAGAATGGCACGATCACCGGTCTGCCTGCGGATCTCGGGAACGCAGCGGCGGAATTCCTCCTCATCCACCTCGCAGAGAACCTCCTTGCCAAAGTAGGCAGCTACCGCCTTCATCTCAGCCGGGATCGCCGCATAATCATCGGTCATGTCGGCATGGTCCGCCCCGGTATCGATAATGCAGAGCGCATGGCCGGTCTTCATAAAGTCAAAGTCGATCTGATGGAAATCCGGATGGTCCTTATCCCGGAAATCGATGGAGATCATGCCGCCCATGGCACAGCCCATCTGGTCCATAAGGCCCGAGGGCTTTCCAAAATAGACATTTTCAGCATACTGGCCGATCTGAGCAAGCTCGTGCAGGGCAAGCTCCCCTTTGCAGAAAAGGCCGTTAAGGATCACACCGATCAGGACTTCAAAGCACGCAGAGGAGGAAAGTCCGGAGCCTCCGGGGACATCGGAGGTAATATAGGCATCAAAGCCGGACACGGTATAGCCGCGCTCCACCACTGCAGACAGAATACCGCGGATCAGGGAAACCGTGGTATTCTCCTCACCATCCACCTTCGCAAGCTCCCGACTGCTGATACTGGTCATGCCATAGCCCTCGGAGCAGATATTGACCATTTCGGTTCCGTTTGGCGCAGCTGCGCAGAGAGCGTCCAGATCCACAGAGCCGGTGAGCACCTTGCCGCGCTGATGGTCCGTGTGGTTGCCACCCAGCTCGGTACGGCCGGGCGCAGAGAAGATCGCTACCTCAGTCTCCTCTGTCTTTTCAAAGGTATGACAGAATTCCTCCGCAATGCGGATGATCCGGTCACGCTGATAGGTCATATCCGTGATTGGCTTGCAGTACACATGGGAAAGCCAGCCGTCATATTTTCCATTGCGAAGATTGTTCTTGAGATTTTTCACAGAGATCATATCGCTTTACTCCTTCTTCATTCCTTATTTTCTACGCTGCAGCCCCTGAAGCAGAAGCTGAAACGAACAGATTCGGTCAGTGCTTCACCGGTGGGTAGCCAGTATTCCGGATGCGGGACGCTGCCCCAGGCATCATCGCCACCGACACCAAGCTGCTTCCAGATGCAGCGGACCACAGTGGAATGGACCGGCGGCAGCTCATAGGGGTGCTTTGCAGCTTCTATTTCCGCCGGCATCCATGGCAGGGCCGAAAGCTCCATGGGCGTCCCCTCTGCTGAAAATTCCAGCCCAAGGCCGGTTTTATCCGTGATCCTCGCCCAGCGGATTCCCGTATGATTGCCGCATTCCTGAGGCCGCAGGTAGGGCGTGAACTGTGCCGCAACGGTACTGCTCCAAATGCCGAGGCGCACGCCGTTCTTACGATCCGCATAGCTCTCGCTGGGGCCATCCCCGTACCAGGTCAGGTTGCTGTAGTCGGCATCCATCCGGAAGAGCACGCTGAGCTCCGGCATAGGCGGCAGACCGCGAAGCTGATCCGGCGCAATGGTCAGGGTGCAGACCACACGCCCGTCCGGGAAGACCCGGTAGGCCAGTGAGCACTCCGAAGCCGGTATCGTAGGCATGTGGCAGGTATAGGTTACCAGGACTGTGCCATCGGCCTCCTGCTTCAGGACCGGATCAAAAGCCCGGTCCCAGCGGCCATGTCCGGGAATCCGGGGGGATACGTAGTCTGAAGCCGACTTCCACTGGGCACAGAGGAGATGGACACCACCGCCGATATCATTATCGGTCATGGGTCGCCAGAAGTTGGGCCGGGGAATTTCCTTTATAAGCTCCCGTCCCGCATAAGCATAGGATACCAGGCCACCGTTCGCCTTGGAAAAAAGCAGGTGGAAACCCGTACCGTGAACACCGATATTATAGGCAGTTTCCACGACCTGCAGCGGCACAGCTTTGCAGGCCACGTCCTGTGCTGCCGTTTTGGGTCCGGCCAGTGTGAAGACACCCTGGCCGAAGGCAACCTCATAGCCTGCAGGTGCCCAGAGGGTTGCCCGCTTCAGGGTAAAGGACACCGTTACAGCGTATTCCCCTGCCTCATTGCCTGCCAGTCTGTCTGCAAAGGGGTTCGGGTAGCTGCGGTCTGACAGGGGTGGAACTGCTGTTTCAAGTGCCGTCTCGTCAATGCACCGGCCATCCCTCAGCAGAGACACCGAGCATGCGTATTCATCCGAAGCTGTAAAGAGGCTGCGGTTTGTCACCGTGATCTCTTTCTCGGTCACCACAGCCTGAAGGGTCTGGTAGACGGCCTTTACCTCTGCCATTTTCGGTGTTTCGGTGCCATCGCCGAAGCAGAGGCCATTGCCGGAGAAATTGCCGTCGTTGGGGTAGTCCCCCAGGTCACCACCGTAGAAATACGCCGCCTTCTCATAGCGGTCCTGCCCGGCAATTGCCTGATCGATGAAATCCCAGATAAAGCCTCCCTGATAGAGGGGTTCCTCCTCGGAAAGCCGGACATAACGGTCAATAGCCCCGCAGGCATTGCCCATGGCATGGGCATATTCGCAGCTGATCATAGGGCGCTCCCTATGCTCCCGGAGATATTGCCGGATAGCCTCCGCAGAGGAATACATCTGGCTTTCCATGTCGGTGGACTCGGCAGAATAGCGGCGGTCGTGGAATACCCCTTCATAGTGGACAAGACGGCCTGGGTCCAGGCGCCGCAGCTCCATCGCCAGATCACGGATCACCGTTCCACCGAAGCTCTCATTACCCACGGACCAGATCAGGATAGAGGGATGATTTCTGAGATTAGCGACCATGGTATGCAGGCGGTCCAGCAGCATGGGCTTCCACTCCTGCCTGTCCCCGGGCAGGGCCGTAGCAAAGGGATCTGTTACGTCGCCCCAAGTGCCATGGGACTCAAGATTGTTCTCAGCAATGACATAAAGCCCCAGCTCATCACAGAGCGCATAGAGCTCCTGTCGGTTGGGATAGTGGCAGCAGCGCACCGCGTTAATGTTGTTGCGCTTCATGGTCAGAAGGTCCCGCAGAATATGCTCCCGGGTCACCGCGCGGCCCACAGAGGCATCGAAATCGTGTCGGTTGACCCCGCGGAAGACGATCCGTCTGCCGTTGATGCACATGAGTCCGTCCTTCAGTTCAAAGCGTCGGAAGCCGACCCTCTGCCGGGCAAGCTCCACAAGGCGGCCGCTCTCATCGCAGAGGCGAAGCTCCAGGGTATAGAGCTCCGGTTTCTCGGCACTCCAGAGCCGGACCTGTGGAATCTCCACCTCAGCACAGATGGTCTCCCCCCTTGCCTCCGCAAGGCACAGCAGTTCGCCGTCCAGCAGCAGCTCAACGCTGTATCGAAGCCCGCTCTGCGCCACTACGCGCCCCGAAACCGTAAGCAGCCCTTTTTTAAGAGCATCATCCGGAAGGGCCGTAACACTGAGGTCCTCCAGATGGAGTTCCGGGATCGCATAGAGATATACATCCCGATAAATACCGGAGAAGCGGAAGAAGTCCTGATCCTCCAGCCAGCTCCCGCAGTTCCATTTGTAGACCAGCACAGCCAGAGTATTCTGCCCGGCGGTCAGAAAGTCCGACAGTTCAAATTCGCAGGGGGAAAAGGAATTCCCGCTGTAGCCCACATAGCTGCCGTTCAGCCAGACCGCAGCACAGCTCTCTGCCCCCTGCATGGACAGGAAGGTCCGCTTTCCGCACAGCTCCTCCGGCAGGATAAAGTGCCGCACGTAGCAGGCTGCCGGGTTAAAGTCCCGGGGCAGTTCTCCGGGAGAGAGCGCCTGCTGACCGTCCCAGGGATACTGCTTATTCACATACTGTGGCCTGTCATAGCCCTGCAGCTGAATATGTCCGGGCACCCGGATCTGATCCCAGCCGGATGTGTCAAAGTCGGGCCGCTGAAAGCCCGTCGGAACCTGTCGGTCATTTTCGGCATAGTAAAAGCGCCACATGCCGTTCAGGTTCAGCTTGAGCGGGTTTTCCCCCGCATCTGCCGAGGCTGCATCCGGATACCAGCTGTGGTCTGAATGTGGCTGTAATCTGTTTTCTTCAAAATATGCCGGCGAGGCCAGCTTTTCAAACTCAAAGGGCATAGAAGCTTCTCCCATTAAATTATACGATTTACAGTTCGGATTATAGCACGTTCTTTTCCATTTATAAAGACAGCAATGAATTTGATTTTACATAAAAGCAGCTTTCATGTATAATAAGTGCAATGAATCCTGCATAACGGAAGGTGGAATATCTCCATGGAAGAAACAAAACTGCTGATGCGCAGCGATGTACCGGTCAATGAGACCTGGGACCTGAGCCTGCTCTACGAAACCCCGGAGGCCTTTGAGGCGGACCTTACCTACATTCAGACCGTCTGTGACCGTCTGAAGTCCGATTGCCCGGGCACGCTGACCACACCGGAGGCCATTGCCGCCTGCCTGAACGACTATATGGACCTGTATGAGCATATGGTGGTTGCCGGCAATTATGCCGACCTGGCAGTTGAGGTGGACTATTACAACAATGAAGCACAGGAGCTCAGCTCCCGGACCGGCAACCTGCTTGCCGCCGTGGAAAGTGACCTGAGCTTTATCGAAAGCGAAATCTCCCAGCAGCCCGAAGCAGTGCTGAAGTCCGCAGGCGAGTTGATCCCCGCCTGCCGAGGCTATCTGAATGAGCTGATCCGCAAAAAGCCCCATCTGTTGCATCCGGAGGCTGAGCGTGTGCTGGCCGCCATTGCCCCCACTGCCCAGGCGCCCTACACCCTGTATAACACCATGAAGCTGGCTGACATGAAGTTTGACAGCTTTGAGGCCGACGGAAAGACCTGGCCCCTTGGCTATTCGCTGTTTGAGGACAAATATGAGTATGAGCCCAACACCGCTGTCCGGCGTGCCGCCTTTGATGCCTTCTATCAGAAGCTGGGCCAGTATGAAAATGCCACGGCAGCTGCCTTTAACGCACATCTGCAGCATCAGAAGATCCTTGCCGGTCTGCGGGGCTTTGCATCCATGGAGGCCCAGGACCTCTTTCAGGACCATGTAACCCCGGAGCTCTACAACCGGCAGATCGATCTGATCACGACCCGGCTGGCCCCGCATATGCAGAAGTACGCCCGTCTCATCCAGCGGATCCACGGGCTTGATCGCATGACCTACGCGGACCTGAAGCTGCCCGTTGACCCGGACTATACCCCTGAGGTCACCATCGCAGGCTCCCGTCAGTATATTGAAAAGGGCCTTGCGCTCATGGGTGAGGACTATGTGGACATGATCCGTACCGCCTATGAGCAGCGCTGGGTAGACTTTGCGCAGAATCAGGGGAAGTGTACCGGTGGCTTCTGCTCCTCCCCCTATGGGAAGAATTCCTTCATTCTCATGAGCTGGCAGGGCAAAATGTCTGACGTGTTTACACTGGCCCATGAGCTGGGGCATGCGGGGCATTTCAAGCGTTGCAATGAAGCCCAGTCTATTTTTGATACCAGTGTTTCCGGCTATTTTGTGGAAGCGCCCTCCACCATGAACGAAATCCTTATGGCCCATTACCTGCTGAAGACCAGTGACGACCTGCGCTTCCGCCGCTGGGTCCTCTCCAACATGATCAGCAACACCTATTACCACAACTTTGTCACCCATCTTCTGGAGGGCGCCTATCAGCGTGAGGTATACAGGATCGTCGATGCCGGCGGCAGTGTGCAGGCGGAGACCCTCAGTGGTATTTTTAAGGATGTCCTTTCGAAGTTCTGGGGCGACGCTGTGGAACTGGTGCCCGGCTCCGAGCTGACCTGGATGCGGCAGCCTCACTATTACATGGGCCTGTATTCCTACAGTTACAGTGCCGGCCTTACCGTAGCTACCCAGATGTGCAAGCGCATTGAGGCAGAGGGCGCACCCGCTGTAGAGGACTGGAAAAAGGTACTGTCGGCCGGCAGCACTCTGGATCCCATCGGTCTGGCTGCCTTGGGTGGCATCGATATCACCACAGACGCGGCCCTGCTGGATACCATTGCGATCATTGGCGGCTACATTGATGAGATCTGCAGACTGACCGAGGTGCTGGAGGGCTGAGACCTGCAATGACGGCACATAGGCCGTGAAAGCGGGAGCCTTCATTCTAAATAAGGTAAAATTCAGGCGTATTGCAGAAAGAAATTCTGCAATACGCCTGTTTTGTAGTTCGCCCGGCAGGCACACATTCTATGATATGAAGGCCCTGAACGCGCCCGACAGAGGGAGCCGTCGCCGATGGCAAGGGTGTCCGTCGCGAGGTCAATTCTAACGGGAGCGAGTAGCGGGAGGTTTCAGCTTGAACGGCCTCAATTGAATGCAACGCTCTGGCTCAGCCGGCTCAGCTGTTTCTCTCGCCGGCTCACTTTTCCTCGATCATAGCCAACGCGCCATAGAGATTGGAATCATCTCCAAGTGCAGCTTTTTTCAGTTCAACAGTGGATCTGATCGACGGCATTGCATAGCGGTCCACTTCCGCAAGAATTTTCTCAAGGAAATAATCGCCTACAGCCTCGATGACGCCGCCACCATATACGACACAGTCAGGACTGATTGTGTTAATCATATTGCCGGTAGCAATCGCAAGATAATGACAGGCCCGGTCGACCGCTTCAATTGTAACAGGGTCTTTCTTTTTCATCGCCTTTTTCAGGTATTTGCTACGGAACACACCATCCTGTACATGTTCTGCCATGGGTGTTTCACGCCCGCGTGAGGCCTGCTGACGGATGTAGGATGAAATACCCTGCTTGCTGGAGAAGACTTCGAGGCATCCACGCTGTCCACAGCCACAAACGGGTCCCTCAGGTTCAAGAACCATATGACCGAATTCTGCACCTTTGAACAGATTTCCTCCAAAAGGCTGCCCATTCAGGATCAGTCCTCCGCCCATACCGGTTCCTACAAAAAATCCAACGACATTCTGATATCCCTGTGCAGCACCATACTTATACTCACCAAGTACACCTGCATTGACATCGTTATCAATATAAAACGGAACCCCAAATTTATCCTGCAAGGGCGTCCTGATATCATAATTACGCCACGGAAGATTAGGTGAAAACAGGACAATACCTTCATCCCGGTTGATCACACCGGGCGCACCGGCCGAGATCGCGTTGATTGCATTTTTAGAAATACCAGACTCATCAATAATCTGTTTTGCAACACCGATAATTACCTTTTCAATATTCTCGGTATCGGCTCCACCCTCGGTCGTACGTTTTTTCAGGCGATAAACAATTTCTTTATTTTCATTGAATACCGCACCAAGGATTTTAGTTCCGCCAATATCCAGACAGATATTATATTTTCCAGACATTTCGTAGCTCCTTTCTCACTGTGCTCCGGCAGCGGCATAACTCGCCGCATAAAGGATTTCCTGTGAATTGCTTTTTTCTCCTCCAAGCTCCCGGTCATGATAAAGGCCGTCTGCTCCAAGTCGTTTACCCTTCTCATCATCAAGCATTTGCAGATCAAAAACCCGTCTGATCCGTTTCTTTACCTCAGTATCCAAAATCGGTGCCGCAACTTCGACACGTCGTGTGGTATTGCGCGTCATAAAATCAGCAGACGAGATAAAGATTTTTTCCTCATCACCAACACCGAAACGATAGATCCTTGCATGTTCAAGATACCGTCCAACGATACTGACCACTGTAATATTCTCGGTATAGCCCGGTAGTTCCGGAATCAGGCAGCAGATGCCTCGTACAATCAGTTCAATTTTTACACCTGCCATGGATGCCTCAACCAGCTTATCAATCAGCACCTTGTCCGTAAGTGCGTTCAGTTTTGCGCCCACATAAGCCTCATGTCCGGAATGCGCCTTTTGAATTTGCTCATCAATTAAGTCAATAATTTGATTCTGAAGACAGTGTGGAGCCACCATCAGCATTCCGGAATCTTCCACCGGCTCGCTCTTTTCCAGCGCACGAAATACTCTTTCGGCATCTGCGCAAAGCTTCTGATTCGCAGTCAGCAGCGAGAAGTCCGTATATAGTCTCGAAGTTTTTTCGTTGTAGTTTCCAGTGCCAATCTGCATCATATACTCGGTCCCATTCTCCGCCTCACGCATAATCAGGCAAAGCTTTGAATGCACCTTATATTCAGGCAGACCATATAGGATGCGGCATCCGGCGTCTTCCAGACGATGGGACGCTTCGATATTATGTTCTTCATCAAAACGCGCCCGCAATTCAACCAGTGCTGTAACTTTTTTACCATTTTCAGCAGCTGCCGCAAGCGCATTGACAATCTGGCTCTGTTCAGCCATACGATACAATGTAATTTTGATCTCTTTCACACTTGAATCAGTTGCAGCCTCTTCCAGCATCCTGACAAATGGACGCATCGCTTCATAAGGATAGAACAGGAGAATATCTTTTTCGCGCACCTGTTCAGCCATCGGCCGTTCCTTATCAACCAAGGGGCTGTCCTGCGGTACACGCTTTTCATAGAATAGCGCAGGGTTTTTATGCAGCCTTGCCTGAAGGTCAAACACAAAGGACATGTCAAGCGGACAATCGAGGATTGCCAGATACTTACGGCGGACATTCAGGTACTCACACAGTTCATCAATTGCATCATCACTGATGGCACGATTTAACTCCACACGCACCGGGCTGAGACGGCGGCGCTGCTTGATCAGCTTTTCCATAGACGAACGATAGTCCAGCTCTTCATCTGCAAGATCGATATCATCCGTATCCGCATTACGAGTCAGTCTGAGGACTGCCTTCTCCCTGACCAGATGGCGTGGGAAAAGCTTATGCACGAAGTGAAGGATCAGCTCTTCAGAGAGCATATAGCTGCCAGCACGTGAAGGGATCTCAATCAATCGGGGGAAATTTCTGTTTGCGCAGGGTACAATGCCCACACGCTTCTTGCCCCGGACATTTGTCAGCATGACGGCCGCATAGAGCAGCTCATTATCCAGGAACGGAAACGGCTGATCCTTTTCAACAAGGATTGGCGACAGGTATGGTGAAATCCTTGCGTCAAAATACTTTTCCAGCTCCTGCTCTTCTGCTATCGATAGCTGTTCAAAGTTAACAAACCGTACCCCTTCCGGCTCCAGTTCTCCCATCAGCTGTCTGTACACTCGGCCATATTTCGTGCGGAGCTTGCTCACCTGCTTCAGGATTGCCGAAACCTGTTGCTTTGCAGTCAACCCGGATTTATTGTCACGGTCATCAGGATTCGTTTTCATCTGGAGCATCAGTGTGCCAACCCGAACCATAAAAAACTCATCCAGGTTTGTCTGGAAAATCGAGACAAAAGTAAGTCTCTCTGCCAGCGGTACTCTCGGATTTGCCGCCTCATTGAGACACCGCTCATTAAATTTCAGCCATGAAAGCTCACGATTCATACACCAGGGATCTGGCTTATCTTTTTTACTGCCTTTATTCTTTTTTGCCTTTTTCTTTTTAGGTGTGTCTTTTTTCTTCCCGGAAGTCTTTTTTTCCTTTTTTGATTTTTCAGGAGCCGTGATCTCTTCGGACTGCTCCAGCGCAAGCTCAGTTATCTGTTTGAGTTCTTCTTCCATTTTCGGTTCCTCCCTGCCTGCAACATTCCGGACATTTTCATCAGTTTGCCGTCCAGCATTTCGTGAAAAGACAGCAGCACATAAGCTCCGCAGGAGACTGATCCGACATTTAAACCGTTCAACCCATCTGATTGCCGCCATCTCTTCACCTCCAAGTAAAACATATGCTAATTATAACATAAGACTCCGATAAGGAACAGATAATTATGTAAATTTTAACAAGCTCGCTGCCTGTCCAAAAGCCCTTTTGCATCCTGATTCTTATAAAGCATCTCACACTTTCAGGCTACATTGCAAAAGTGCAATAACTTCAAATAAAAGACTCGCACACGCGGGATACTATAGTATCCTCGACAGGTACGAGTCTGTGTATTGGATCTACGATTAAACTGGGGCTGTCTCAAAATTTGAGGCAGCCCCTGAAATATTACGCAGGCGGCCTCTGT